>Ga0315338_1000173_pt1 | contig 260227 bp, 285 predicted proteins | sample ASW8metaG_FD_204518 | JGI IMG/M metagenome (GOLD analysis project Ga0315338, IMG submission 204518) | Ammonia-oxidizing marine archaeal communities from Monterey Bay, California, United States - ASW #8 | ecosystem: Environmental > Aquatic > Marine > Coastal | place: USA: California | collected...
ATATCTCGATGACGGTAAATCTGATTGCGCCGATCGCCATGGACGACGGGCTTCGCTTCGCCATCCGCGAAGGCGGACGCACCGTCGGCGCCGGCGTCGTCGCCGAAGTGATCGAATAGGATAGAGGTAATGTACCGGCCCATTTGGGGCCGGTCTTTCATTTAGGACCAAGGCCATGGAACAACAAAACATACGAATCCGGTTGAAAGCGTTCGATCACCGTATTCTCGATCAGTCCGCTAAGGAGATCGTCAATACGGCGCAACGCACCGGTGCGGCTGTCTGTGGCCCGATCCCGTTACCGACGCGGATCGAGAAGTTTACGGTTCTGCGTTCACCGCATATCGATAAGAAATCTCGTGAGCAGTTCGAAATTCGCACGCACAAGCGGGTTCTCGACATTCTCAACCCGACGACCCAAACCGTTGACGCGCTCATGAAGCTCGATCTCGCGGCCGGCGTCGACGTGGAAATCAAGCTTTAGGAAGCCGAACGATGCGTACCGGAATTCTCGCCCGTAAAGTTGGAATGACTCGCCTATTTGGCGAAGGTGGCGTGCATGTGCCGGTCACGGTGCTGCAGGTCGATAATCTCCAGGTAGTCGCCCAGCGGACACAGGAAAGCCATGGCTACACCGCCCTCCAGTTGGGTTGGGGTACGGCAAAGGTTAAGAACGTCAGCAAGGCCATGCGCGGTCATTTTGCCAAGAGCAAGGTCGAGCCGAAACGGCGCTTGGCCGAGTTCCGGGTTTCGGAAGACGCATTGGTCGATACCGGCACGGAACTTTCAGCCAGCCATTTCGTCAACGGCCAGTACGTCGACGTAATGGGGACAAGTATCGGTAAGGGATTTGCCGGCGGCATGAAGCGTCATGGGTTTGCCGGGCTTCGTGCTTCGCACGGCGTTTCGATTAGCCATCGCTCGCTCGGATCGACGGGCCAGTGCCAGGACCCGGGCAAGGTGTTCAAAGGCAAGAAAATGGCCGGTCAGATGGGTAACGTTCGCGTCACCACGCAAAACCTGCAAATCGTCGACACCGATGACGAGAAGGGTTTGATTTTGGTGCGCGGCGCGGTTCCCGGTTCCAAGGGCGGGTTTGTGCGGATTTTCGATGCGGTCAAGAAAGCCATTCCCGATGGGTTGCCTTTCCCGGCCGGTATCAAGGGTATGAGCAAGGCCGGCGAAGAGGAAACCCCGGAAGTATCCGAGGCCGAATCCGCCGCCGAGGAAGCACCCGAGGAAGCGGTCGAGGCCGCTCCGGCGGAGGCTGAGGCGGAAGCACCGGCCGAGGCCCCTGAAGAAGTTGAGGCACCGGAGGAAGCCGAGGCGGCCCCGGACGATGCGGAGACAGAGTCAGATGCAGCCGAAGAGGCCGCTGACGGCGAAGACGGCGAGACCAAGGAATAATTTGTCATGAAGTGCGACATCATAAGCCTGGCCAATAAGAAGACCGGCACCATCGACTTGGACGAGAGCGTCTTCGGTATCGATGTGCGCGGCGATATTTTGGCGCGGGCGGTGAACTGGCAATTGGCTAAACGCCGGGCCGGCAATCACAAGGTTAAAACCCGTAGCGAGGTGCGCGGCACCACGGCTAAGCCGTTCGCCCAAAAAGGCGGTGGACGCGCCCGTCAGGGCAGCATCCGGGCGCCGCAGCTACGCGGCGGTGGACAGGTGTTCGGCCCGCACGTGCGCGATCATGCCCATGCGCTGCCGAAGAAAGTCCGCAAGCTGGCCTTGAAGACCGCGCTCAGCGCCAAGCAGGCCGAAGGCAAGTTGGTGGTGGTCGACGAAGCCACGATCAAGGACGGCAAGACCCGGACTTTGGTCAAGCAGTTGGACAAACTGGCCTGGGGCAATGCCCTGGTGATCGATGGCGCCGAGGTCAACGAGAACTTTGCCCGCGCCGCGTCGAACATTATTGGCATCGATGCGATACCGAGCGTTGGCGCCAATGTTTACGACATCATGCGCCGCGACACCCTGGTGTTGACCAAGGACGCGGTTGAGAAGCTGGTGGAGCGTTTGAAATGAGAAAATACAGCGCCGCCGCCGCCAAGCCGAGCCGGGAACGGATGTTTGAGGTGATCCGCGAACCTCTGATCACTGAAAAGGCCACGTTGCTCAGCGAATTCAATCAAGTCACCTTCCGGGTGCCCGTGGATGCCGATAAGTTCGAAATCAGGGCCGCCGTGGAAGAGCTATTCAAGGTCAAGGTGACCGCCGTCAACACCCTTCGTAAGAAGGGTAAGGTGAAGCGGTTCCGCGGCCGGTTGGGAAGCCGGATCGAGACCAAGAAAGCCATCGTCACCCTGGCCGAAGGCCAGTCCATTGACGTGACAACGGGCGTGTAGGGAGAGTCTGATGGCATTAAAGAAATTCAAACCCAACACGCCCGGACAGCGGGGACTCGTTCTTGTTGACCGTACCGGCTTGTGGAAGGGGAAACCGGAACGGTCCCTGACCGAAGGCCTGCGTAACAAGGGTGGCCGTAATAACAAGGGCCGGATTACCGCTCGCCGCCGTGGTGGTGGACATAAGCGACGCTACCGCGTGATCGACTTCAAGCGGTTGAAATACGATGTATCGGCCACGGTTGAACGGCTTGAGTATGATCCCAACCGGACGGCTTTCATCGCGCTGATTAAGTATTCCGATGGCGAGATTGCCTATATCCTGGCGCCGCAACGCTTGCGTGAGGGCGACCAGGTTATTTCCGGCACACAGGTCGATATCAAACCCGGTAACGCCATGCCGATGCAGAATATCCCGGTCGGCACCATCATCCACAACGTCGAGATGAAACTCGGCAAAGGTGGCCAGATCGCGCGTTCCGCCGGCACCTATGCCCAGATTATCGGTAAGGACCAAGGTTACGCCCAGTTGCGGCTCAGCTCCGGCGAGTTGCGCATGGTGCGGGCCGAATGCATGGCGACTATCGGCGCCGTCAGCAACCCGGACCAGCAGAACATCAAGCTTGGCAAGGCCGGCCGCAAGCGGTGGCTCGGCAAACGCCCGTCCGTGCGTGGTGTCGCCATGAACCCGATCGATCACCCCCATGGCGGTGGTGAAGGACGCACTTCGGGCGGCCGTCATCCGGTGACTCCTTGGGGTAAGCCGACCAAGGGAAAGAGAACCCGTTCAAACAAGAAGACGGACCGGCTCATCATGCGCCGCCGTCACGCGAAGAAGAAGTAGGAGAGCGACTGTGCCTCGTTCCGTAGCAAAAGGACCGTTTGTCGATGGCTATCTCTTGAAGAAGGCAGAGGTAGTGCGCGCATCGGGCCGCAACGACATCATTAAGACCTGGTCGCGCCGCTCGACCGTGCTGCCGCAGTTCGTCGGCCTGACGTTTGGGGTCTACAACGGCAGGAAGTTCATTCCGGTTCTGGTTACCGAAGACATGATCGGCCACAAGCTGGGCGAGTTTTCCCCGACCCGGACTTACTTCGGCCATACCGCGGACAAGCGGGCGAAGAGGGAATAGGTTATGGGTAAGAAAGCTGCCGAGCGCGCGCTTGCGGATAACGAAGCGATGGCCTTCGCAAAACACCTGCGGACGAGTCCCCAGAAATTAAATCTGGTGGCGCAAACGATCCGCGGCATGGATTGCGAGAAAGCCCTGGCTGAATTGCAGTTCTCTCACCGCCGTATCGCCGGTGAGGTCAAGAAGCTGCTTGAGAGCGCCATCGCCAATGCGGAGAACAACCACCAATTGGATGTCGACCGCTTGTTTGTGGCAGAGGCGAGTGTCGGCAAGGACATTCTGATGAAACGCTGGCGCGCCCGCGCCCGTGGCCGGGTCGGGCGGATCGTCAAGCCATTCAGCAATATGCGGCTGGTGGTGCGTGAACGCGAGGAGACGGCGTAATGGGTCAAAAGGTAAATCCGGTCGGCTTTCGGTTGGGAATCAATCGGACCTGGGACTCTCGATGGTACGCGGACGGCAATTATGCCGAACTGCTGCACGAGGATCTGAAAATCCGCAAGTTTCTGTTCGACAAGCTTTCGCAAGCCGGCGTGTCCAAGGTCATCATCGAGCGCCCCGCAAAGAAGGCCCGCGTGACCATTCACACGGCGCGCCCGGGTGTGGTGATCGGCAAAAAGGGCGCCGATATCGACAAGCTGCGCGGCGAGATCAGCGCGATCACGAAATCTGACGTGCACCTCAATATCATTGAGGTCCGTAAGCCGGAAATCGAAGCGCAATTGGTTGCCGAAAACATTGCTCAACAGATGGAGCGCCGGGTTTCCATCCGCCGCGCCATGAAGCGGTCCGTTCAATCGGCCATGCGCATGGGCGCCGAAGGAATTCGGATCAATTGTGCCGGACGTTTGGGCGGGGCTGAAATTGCCCGCATGCAGTGGTATCGCGAGGGCCGCGTACCCTTGCACACGCTTCGCGCTCACATCGATTATGGCGAAGCGACGGCTCAAACCACGTACGGCGCCTGTGGCGTCAAGGTCTGGATCTACAAGGGCGAAATCATGGCTCACGATCCCATGGCCTTGGACAAAAAGGCAGAGGAGCAGCAGCCGCAACGCTAATACGCGCGCTTAAGGAATAGAAAATATGCTTAGTCCGAAACGAACAAAATTCCGCAAAGCCCATAAGGGGCGGATCCATGGCAAGGCCAAGGGCGGATCGACCTTGAATTTCGGTTCTTACGGCCTCAAGGCGGTTTCGCCTGAGCGGGTAACCGCGCGCCAGATCGAAGCGGCTAGGCGTGCCATGACCCGTCATATGAAGCGTGCCGGGCGTGTTTGGATTCGTATTTTTCCCGACGTGCCGGTTTCACAGAAACCGGCCGAAGTGCGCCAAGGTAAGGGAAAGGGAACGCCGGAGTATTGGATCGCCAGGGTCAAGCCCGGTCGGATCATGTTTGAACTGGATGGCGTTCCCATTGATGTGGCCAAACAGGCCCTGGAATTAGCGGCGGCCAAGTTGCCTCTTCAGACCCGCTTTGTGACACGTTTGGGCGAGGAAGGTTAGAGCGATGAAAGTAGAGGACGTTCGCGCCAAGTCAGACGATGAGCTGAAGGACGAGTTGCTCGGCCTTCGCAAGGAAGCGTTCAATCTCCGTTTTCGGAGGGCCAGCGGGCAGTTGGAAAATACCGCCCAGGTCCGTCAGGTGCGGCGAGATATCGCGCGGATTAAAACAGTGCTGGTCGAGCGGTCCGCCGCCGCGGCAGCGTCGTAGGTTAGGAGAGTTTTGGCATGCCCAAACGCGTGATGCAGGGTGTCGTTGTTGGCGACAAGATGGACAAGACCGTCACCGTAAAGGTCGAGCGGCGGGTCATGCACCCCATCTACAAGAAATTCATTCGCCGTTCCAAGAAGTACGCCGCGCATGACGAAGGCAATGCTTTCAAGAATGGTGATCAAGTGAGTATTCGCGAGTGCCGTCCGGTGTCCAAGCGTAAGCGTTGGGAAGTCGTTGCCGGGTAGGTCCGCGAGGGACCGCCCGAACAGAGAAGGTTACGAACAATGATTCAAGCGGAATCCAATTTAGAGGTCGCTGATAACTCAGGCGCCCGGCGCGTACAGTGCATCAAGGTGCTCGGCGGGTCGAAGCGGAAATACGCTTCCGTTGGCGACGTTATCGTCGTCACCGTAAAGGAGGCAATTCCGCGCGGCCGTGTGAAAAAGGGCGAGATCGTCAATGCGGTTGTTGTGCGGACGGCCAAGGATATTCAGCGTACCGATGGCTCGACGATTCGGTTCGACTCCAACGCGGCGGTTCTGATCAGCAATCAGGGCGAGCCGATCGGCACCCGTATATTCGGACCCGTCACCCGTGAACTGCGGGCCAAGCGGTACATGAAGATTATCTCTCTGGCGCCTGAGGTGTTGTGATGGCGACAAAAATGAAAATAAAAAAGGGCGACCAAGTTATCGTCCGGACCGGCCGGGATAAGGGAAAAACAGGCGAAATCCTGCGCTTGTTCCCAAAAGACAACCGCGCCCTGGTTCAAGGCGTCAACATGGTCAAACGCCACGCGCAACCGTCGCAAACGGCTGCCGGTGGGATTATCGAAAAAGAAGCCGCGATCCATGTTTCCAATCTGGCCATCGTCGATCCGAAAGACAGCTTGGCGACGCGGGTCGGCTATAAGGTTTTAAAAGATGGCCGCAAGGTCCGTTACGCGAAACGGTCCGGCGAAGTTATTGATTCCTAAGGATTTCTGAGATGTCACGCTTACAAGAACACTACGAAGCACAGATCAGACCGGCCTTGTCGGAGGAGTTCGGATATGCCAGCGCTATGCAGGTACCCAAACTCGACAAGATCGTCATCAACATGGGTGTCGGTGAAGCGTCCCAAGACCGCAAGAAGATTGACGGTGCCCTCGACGATATGACACGCATTGCCGGCCAAAAGCCCGTGATCACCAAAGCCAAGAAGTCGATCGCGACCTATAAGCTGCGCGACGGCATGACCGTCGGCTGCAAGGTAACGCTGCGCCGCGCGCGGATGTATGAGTTCCTTGACCGTTTGGTCACCATCGCGCTGCCGCGCGTTCGGGACTTCCGCGGACTTTCGACCAAAAGCTTCGATGGCTCCGGGAACTACGCCCTTGGGCTCAAAGAACAGATTGTATTTCCCGAGATCGATTACGACCAAGTCGATGCGATCCGGGGCATGGATATCGTAATTTGCACGACGGCCCGGACTGACGCCGAAGCTTTGGCGTTGCTCAAGGGTTTCGATATGCCAATCGGCAAATAATCGGCAGACGGAGAGATTAGGAATGGCTAAGAAGAGTGCCGTCGAGAGAGATAAGAAGCGGGTCAGGTTGGCCCAGAAGTACGCGGCCAAGCGCGCCCAGTTGAAAGCACAGGCGAGCGATGAATCGCTGTCGCCCGAAGACCGCTTCAACGCGCGCCTCAAACTGGCGGAGTTGCCGAGAAATTCGTCTCCGGTCCGCCACCGGTTGCGCTGTGCGCTGTCGGGCCGGCCGCGGGGTAATTATCGCAAATTCAAGCTCAGCCGCGTGGCTTTGCGTGAGTTGGCCTCGTCGGGGCAGATCCCCGGCATGGTCAAGTCCAGTTGGTAAGGGAGAGACGATAGATGTCGATGACCGATCCGTTGGGCGATCTGTTAACACGGATTCGTAACGGGCAGCAGGCCCACAAGAGCAGCGTACTGTCGCCGGCCTCGAAGCTGCGCGCCAATGTTCTTGAAGTTCTCAAGCGCGAAGGGTTCATCCGAGGCTATTCCCGCCATGAGGTCCGCCCGGGCGTTGCCGAGCTTGAGATTGAACTGAAATACCATGAGGGCGATCCGGTAATCCGCGAGATCAGCCGCGTCTCCACACCCGGCCGCCGTGTCTATGCCGGGATCAAGAACCTTCCGCGCATCTATAACGGCCTTGGCATTTCGATCCTGTCGACGCCGCGAGGTGTGCTTTCTGACAACGAGGCCCGCGACAAGCACGTCGGTGGCGAAGTCCTCTGTCAGGTATTCTAGGGGTAGATTGGATTATGTCGCGTATTGGAAAAAACCCGGTCGAAGTTCCCAGTGGTGTCACAGTTGACATCGCCGGCCAGAACGTGACCGCCAAGGGAAAGCTGGGCGAGTTAAGCGTCACGCTGGTCGATGACATGGAAGTTTCCCGCGATGGGGATAGCATCAGCATCAATCCCCGCTCCGACACCTTGCGTGCTCGCAAGATGTGGGGAATGTCGCGGACCGTCGTCAACAACTTGATGATTGGCGTTACCGAAGGATACTCCCGCGAATTGGAGATCAATGGCGTCGGCTATCGGGCCCAGGTTCAAGGCAAGACCTTGAATATGCAGTTGGGTTTCAGTCACGACATCAACTTCGCCATTCCCGAGGGTCTTGAGATCACCTGCGCCGATCAGACTCACATCAAGGTGAGCGGTATCGACAAGCAGCGCGTCGGTCAGGCTGCCGCCGAGATCAGGAAGTTCCGGCCGCCGGAGCCCTACAAGGGCAAGGGCATCAAATACGACGACGAATACGTCCTCCGTAAGGAAGGTAAGAAGAAATAGCCATGGCCAGTTCAAATCAAGTCTCCGAGCGCCGAACCCGACGCGTCCGTTTAGGCATCCGCCGTATATCGAGCGGCCGGCCGCGGTTGTCCGTGTTCCGCTCCGGCAATCATATCTATGCGCAGGTTATCGACGACCGCGCGGGCAAAACCCTCGCCGCGGCTTCCAGCCTGGAGAAGGATATGCGCGCCAAGTTGGGCAAGGGCGGCAACAAATCTGCTGCTGGCGCGGTCGGCACATTGGTTGCCGAACGTGCAATTGCCAATGGCGTCAAGGAAGTGGTCTTCGACCGCGGCGGATATAAATTTCACGGCCGGGTCAAAGCCCTTGCCGATGCGGCCCGCGAAGGCGGCCTTAGCTTCTAGGGAGTAGGATTTTCATGGCAGATACAGCAACCCCAAGAGCGCCTGGGCGCGAGCCGCGCGGCGGCGGCGGTGGCCGTGGCCGAGGCGGACAGCGCGGACAGCGCGGCGGCCGCGATCGCGACGAGGGCGACGATCTGAACGACAAGCTGGTTCACATTAACCGTGTCGCCAAAGTGGTGAAGGGTGGACGCCGGTTCTCCTTTGCCGCCCTGGTCGTGGTCGGCGATGGGCGCGGTCGTGTCGGGTACGGTACCGGCAAGGCGCGTGAAGTTCCGGAGGCAATCCGCAAAGCCACGGATCAGGCCAAACGGGATATGATTCGTGTTCCTCTGCGCGAGGGACGGACACTGCATCATGACATCAACGGCCGCTACGGCGCCGGAAAGGTGGTGATGCGCGCGGCGCCTCCGGGTACCGGGATTATTGCTGGCGGGCCTATGCGGGCGGTGTTTGAAACCATGGGCGTCCAGGACGTGGTCGCCAAATCGGTCGGCAGCGCCAATCCGTACAATATGGTTAAGGCGACCTTCCAAGCCCTGGAGAATTCTTTCTCGCCGCGCGGTGTTGCCGCCCGGCGCGGAAAGAAGGTCAGTGAAGTCACGCCGCGGCGCGCTGGTTCCGCCGAAGCGGCCCCGGTGAAGGAAGACGCTAATGGCTGACAAGGGAAAAATCACGGTTACGCAGACCGGCAGCCCGATTGGGCGCCCCAAGGATCAGCGACAAACGTTGGCCGGGCTCGGGTTGAATAAGATCAACCGCACCCGGGAACTTGAGGATACACCGGCCGTTCGCGGCATGATCAATAAGGTTCAACACCTGGTCAGGGTCGAACAGTCGAGCTAGGACAATCGATCATCGTGGCCGCTTTGGCCGTGATGGGTAAGGAATTGGGACATGAGACTTAACGAGATTCGCGACAATCCCGGTGCCCGCAAGCTACGCAAGCGCGTTGGCCGCGGCATCGCGTCCGGTAAGGGCAAGACCTCGGGCAGGGGCCACAAGGGCCAAAATGCCAGGAGCGGCGTCTCCCTGCTCGGGTTCGAGGGTGGCCAGATGCCGCTCTATCGTCGCTTGCCCAAGCGTGGGTTCAAAAATCCGTTCAGCAAGGATTTCGCTGAAATCAATATCGGCGCCCTGCAAAAGGCCGTCGATGCGGGCAAGGTGGATGCCAAGAAGCCGGTCACCGGCGAGAGTTTGTTGGCGGCCGGGTTGGTCAAAAAGAGCCGCGATGGGGTCAAGCTCCTTGCGAAAGGCGATCTTTCGGCCAAATTAGATATTCAGGTGGCGCATGCGTCCAAGGCGGCCATTGCCGCCGTCGAAAAGGCTGGCGGCAGTGTGACGTTGCCTGAGCCCATAGTGAAGCCGGAGGGCAAAGGCAAGGCCCGTCACCGTAAGGTCGCGGAACGCGAAGCGGCCCGGGCAAGCGGCGGCAAGTCCGCCAAGGCCAAGGCCAAGACGGAAGAGCCGAGCGAAGATGCGGATGAGGCGGAGAAGCCGAGCGAGGATGCCGATACGGCGGACGCGGATAACGACAAGGCGGAGTAAAACCGAATGGCTTCGGCCGCTGAACAATTTGCCTCCAACCTGAATTTCGGCGCCTTCAACAAGGCGACTGAACTCAAAAAGCGCATCTGGTTTACGCTGGGTGCGCTTATTGTCTACCGGTTGGGTACCTATATCCCGCTGCCGGGCATTAATCCGGCCGTATTGGCGGACATCTTCCAGCAGAACCAGGGCGGTATCCTGGGCATGTTTGACATGTTCGCGGGCGGCGCGCTGGGGCGCATGACCATTTTCGCCCTCAACATCATGCCTTACATCTCGGCATCCATCATCATGCAGTTGATGACGGCGGTTTCGCCACAGATCGAGGCGCTCAAGAAAGAGGGCGAGGCCGGGCGAAAGAAGATCAATCAGTACACCCGCTACGGGACCGTGCTGATCGCCGCGCTTCAGGCCTACGGCATTGCCGCCGGCATCGAGGGCATGACGTCCAGCCAAGGTCCGGCGGTGGCGAATCCTGGGATATTCTTTCGGTTCACCGTAGTTGTGACCCTGGTCGGCGGAACGCTATTTCTCATGTGGCTCGGCGAGCAGATCACCGCGCGCGGCGTCGGAAACGGCATCTCCCTGATCATCTTCTCGGGTATTGTCGCCAACCTTCCCCAGGCTTTGGCGGGAACGCTTGAGCTGGGACGCACAGGCGCGCTATCGACTGGCTTTATTATCCTTCTTTTAGCCATGTCCGTGGGCGTAATTTATTTCATCGTGTTCGTTGAACGCGCACAGCGGCGGATTTTGATCCAATATCCGAAGCGCCAGCGCGGCAATAAGATGACCGGCGGCGAAAGCTCGCACCTGCCGCTGAAACTCAATACCGCCGGGGTGATCCCGCCCATTTTCGCCAGTTCGCTGCTGTTGATGCCGATTACCGTCATCAGCCTGTCGGCGGGGCAGGGACCGGAATGGATGACCTCCATGGCTGCCTATCTTGGCCGCGGACAGCCGGTTTACCTGATTCTCTATATTTCCATGGTGGTATTTTTTGCGTTTTTCTATACGGCGGTCGTCTTCAATCCGTCTGACACGGCTGACAACCTCAAGAAGCACGGCGGCTTCGTACCCGGTATACGCCCCGGCAAGAATACCGCCGATTACCTGGATCGCGTCCTAACCCGCCTGACCGTTGTCGGCGCCGCCTACCTGGCCGTCATCTGTTTGCTTCCCGAACTTCTGATCTCGCGGTTTTCCGTGCCGTTCTACTTCGGCGGCACCAGCCTGCTGATTGTCGTCACCGTGACCATGGACACCGTGGCACAGGTTCAATCGCATCTGTTGGCGCATCAGTACGAAGGCCTGATCAAGAAGTCAAAATTGCGGGGGAGGCGTTAATGAACCTGATACTCCTCGGCCCGCCCGGCTGCGGCAAGGGTACACAGGCCAAGCGTTTGCAGGAAACGCATGGGATTGTGCAACTTTCGACCGGCGATATGCTTCGCGAGGAGGTTGGGTCCGGCAGTGATTTGGGGGCGCAGGCGAAGGAAATCATGGAATCCGGCGGATTGGTCTCCGACGATATCATCATCAGTATGATTTCGAAGCGAATTGACCAGGAAGACTGTCAGGCCGGGTTCATTTTGGACGGATTCCCCCGCACCATGCCGCAAGCCGAGGCCTTGAACGATATGTTGGACGAAAAAGGCCTGCGGATTGATCATGTGCTGGAGATCGAGGTTGATGACTCCGCCGTGGTGAAACGGATTACCGGGCGCTACACCTGCGATGATTGCGGTGTCGGCTATCACGATGAATTCAAGACTCCAGCCGTTGATGGCGTTTGCGACGGATGTGGCGGAACATCATTCTCGCGCCGCGCCGACGATAATGAAGAAACGGTACGCGAACGGCTGAATGCATACAACCAGCAGACAGCGCCGATCTCCGAATATTACCGGGCTAAGGGCGCGTTGGCGGGTGTCGATGGCATGGCGGCAATTGACGATGTTAGCAACCAATTGAACGAAATTGTGGGATCAAATCGGGGTTGAATTGAAGCTGTTCAAAGAAGGTCTGGAGCGTGTTGACACTGCGGCATTAAGCCCTATAATCGCGCCTCTTCTGGATCCCATCGGGCAGAAAAAACTATTTAATTCCAAAGTCTAAGGAGAATGTGCTTTGGCGCGTATTTCTGGTGTTAACATTCCGACGGGAAAGCGGGTCGTCATCGCACTGACCTATATCCACGGCATCGGGCCGACGTCGGCGCGGAAGATTTGCGAACAGGTTGGAATTCCTTCGGAGCGCCGGGTCAGTGACCTGACCGATGAAGAACTTGGCCGCGTCCGCGACACCATCGATCAAGATTTCCAGGTCGAGGGTGATTTGCGTCGCGAACGGGCAATGAACGTTAAACGGTTAATGGATCTAGGGTGTTACCGGGGGTTACGTCACCGCCGCGGTTTGCCGGTTCATGGCCAGCGGACACACACAAACGCGCGTACCCGGAAGGGCCCCGCGAGAGCTATCGCCGGTAAGAAGAAGGCGATTAAGTAAGAACCTGAGGAGCCACCATGGCCAAGCCGACAACGCAACGTCCACGTCGACGCGAACGGAAAAACATCGCCTCGGGCGTTGCCCATGTGAACGCGACGTTCAACAACACGATGATTACGATCACCGACGCACAAGGCAACGCAATCGCCTGGTCTTCGGCGGGATCACAAGGTTTCAAGGGGTCACGTAAATCCACCCCCTATGCCGCTCAGGTTGCCGGTGAAGACGCTGGCCGCAAAGCCCTTGAGCACGGCATGAAGACGTTGGAAGTTGAAGTTAAGGGTCCCGGCTCCGGTCGCGAGTCAGCTTTACGCGCGCTGCAAGCCGTCGGATTTACCATTACCGTCATCCGCGATGTGACACCTATCCCGCATAACGGGTGTCGCCCGCGGAAACGCCGCCGGGTCTAATCCGGCCAAAAACGAGTGTCGGACGCCGCGTGGCGCTGATGAAGCGAAATTTTCGGAGCCGCGTTCCACAGGACGCGGCGCCAACGTACAAGACCTCCATCAAGAGGTTTTCGGTCAACGTGATGGACATGAGGTCACCCAAGTGATTCATAAAAACTGGCAAGAACTAATCAAACCGACAAAACTCGATGTGCTGCCCGGTACTGATCCGGCGCGAACGGCGACGATTGTCGCCGAGCCGCTGGAACGGGGCTTTGGCCTCACTCTTGGCAATGCGCTTCGCCGCGTGCTGCTGTCCTCGCTGCAAGGAGCGGCGGTGACTTCAGTACAGATCGACGGTGTGTTGCATGAGTTTTCGTCAATCAGTGGCGTCCGCGAAGACGTTACGGACATTGTGCTGAACATCAAGCTGATTGGCATTCGCATGGATGCCGAGGGGCCGAAGCGGATGACCTTGAAGGCTAAGGGGCCGGGCGAGGTTAAGGCCGGCGATATCGATACCGGCCCGGACATCGAAATCATGAACCCGGAACTGGTGATCTGCCATCTGGATAACGGCGCCAAGCTGTCCATGGAGTTGACGGTCGAAAACGGCAAGGGTTACGTGGCGGCGACGCAAAACCGCCCCGAGGACAGCCCGATCGGCCTGATTCCGGTTGATGCGGTGTTCTCGCCGGCCCGCAAGGTGTCCTACAAAGTCGATAACACCCGCGTCGGCCAAGTTACCGACCATGACAAACTTTCGGTGGAAGTCACCACCAACGGGGCGGTCACGCCGGACGACGCTTTGGCGCTTGCCGCCCGCATCCTGCAGGATCAACTGCAGTCGTTCATCAACTTCGAAGAGCCTGAGGCAAAGAGCAGCGAAGAAGAGCAGGACGACCTGCCGTTCAACAAGAATTTGCTGCGTAAAGTGGATGAGCTTGAACTCTCCGTCCGCTCGGCCAATTGCTTGAAGAACGATAACATTATCTACATCGGCGATCTGGTGCAGAAGAGCGAGGCCGACATGCTTCGCACCCCGAACTTTGGCCGCAAGTCCTTGAACGAAATCAAGGAAGTCTTGAGCCAGATGGGTCTGCATTTGGGGATGGAGATCCCCAACTGGCCGCCGGAGAATATTGAGGATATGGCGAAGAAGCTCGAAGAGCCCTTCTAGTTTCCTCAAATACGACCAAAAGAACAAAAACGCCTGCGTGTTAAATGGCACGCGTAGGATAGAAAAAGGAGCCTAACCATGCGACACCGTTCAGGTGGCCGGAAACTTAACCGGACCAGCTCTCACCGCAAGGCGATGTTTGCCAATATGGCTGTTTCGCTGCTTACCCACGAGCAGATCAAGACGACTTTGCCCAAGGCGAAGGAGTTGCGTAGCGTGGCTGATAAGATGATCACTCTGGGCAAGCGTGGATCCTTACACGCCCGCCGGCAGGCGTTTTCATTTCTCCGCGACGACGATACCGTAAGCAAGCTGTTCAGCGCTCTGGCTGAGCGCTACAAGGACCGCAACGGCGGCTATACCCGGGTCCTGAAGGCCGGCTTCCGCTACGGTGACAATGCTCCCATGGGAATCATTGAACTTGTTGATCGCGATCCCGACGCCAAGGGCGCCCAGGACAAAGCCCGTCACGAGGCTGAGCAGGAAGAAGAAGGAATTGAGGAAGAATAAGGTTCGCGCAGATTGAAATTGCCGAGAAACGATAAGGCAGCCGTCCCTGGCTGCCTTTTTGTTTGTCCGGTGATAGAGTTTGGCAAGCTGGGTCGGGGTGCCATGAAATTATTCAAACATCTGTTCGCATATGGGGTGACTGCAATGCTTGCGGTTGCGGCGTTAGGCTCTGGCGCCTTGGCCGGCAAGGAAGTTCCCAAGGACAGCGCGCAAATCCAACTTTCTTTCTCGCCGGTCGTCGCCAAAGCCGCCCCGGCCGTCGTTAATATTTATACCCGGACCATGGTTCGTACGCGGCGCAGCCTTCCCCTGTTCGATGATCCGTTCTTTCGCCGCTTTTTCGGCGAGGATTTCGGACCGTTTTCGGGAAAGCCGAACAAGCGCCAACAAAATTCCCTGGGCTCTGGCGTGATCGTCGATCCCGATGGGGTCATCGTCACCAATAAGCACGTTATAGAAGGCGCTGATGAAATTACCGTGGTGCTTGCTGATCGGCGTGAATTCGATGCCACGGTTGTCGCCAAGGATGACCGGACTGATCTAGCAATCCTTCAGATCAAAGTTGATGGCGCTCCACTGACCCATATCGAGTTAAAGAACTCCGATGACCTTGAGGTCGGCGATTTGGTCCTAGCAATCGGCAATCCTTTCGGCGTTGGCCAGACGGTGACCAGCGGCATCGTTTCCGCCCTCGCTCGCACGCAGATCGGCGTCGGCGGCCTAAGTTCTTTCATTCAAACCGACGCCGCCATCAATCCGGGAAACTCCGGCGGCGCTTTGGTTTCCATGGATGGCCGGCTGGTCGGGATCAATACGGCAATTTTTTCGAAGAGCGGCGGCTCGCATGGCATCGGGTTTGCCATCCCGTCAAATATGGTGCGCGCCGTGGTCACCGGATTGAGCCGGACAGGCACGCTGGTCCGTCCGTGGCTCGGAGCATCTGGTCAGACGGTCACACACGATATTTCCGCTTCACTGGGCATGGAGCGCCCCATGGGGGTTCTGGTCAGTGAGCTGTACAAAGGTGGATCGGCTGAGCGGGCAGGGGTGCGGATCGGCGATGTCTTGCTCGCAGTGAATGGCCACGAAGTCAACGACGCCAGGGATTTGCGTCATCGCATTGCCACGCTCGCCGTCGGCGATACGACGGTGCTCAGGGTTTGGCGGCGTTCGGAAATCATCGCCGTCAAAATCGAAATGAGTCGGGCACCAGAAATGCCCGCACGGAGTATAACAATTCTGGATGGTGTGCAGCCCTTGGCCGGAGCCACGGTGGCTAATATGTCTCCGGCACTGGCCGAGGAACTCGGTGGCGACCCTTATGACCAGGGCGTCATCGTCATCAACATCAAGCGCGGTACTAACGCTCACCGGCTTCGTTTCCGGGTCGGCGACTATCTCCGTTCGATCAATGATACGGAGGTCGGAACCGTCGGCCAGTTAAGCAAGCTTCTACACGGCGAGGAAAGGCGTTGGGATATCACGATTGAACGCAACGGCGAGTCGCTAAATCTGGTCGTTGACCGCTAGACTGCGGAGATTGGGGCCCGCGCATGGTATCGCACGGGGATTTACGCTAGCTTTCGCACAGACCGATAAATGGCATAGCCAGAACAACGGAGAGGTATGACATGAGTGGGCAGGAAATCACCATCAATGCGGCGGACGGCGGAGAGTTCATGGGCTATTTGGCGACACCCACCGGTGGCAGCGGTCCCGGCGTCGTCGTTATCCAGGAAATCTTCGGCGTCAATGGTTTCATGCGCAAAGTCACCGATGATCTAGCCGCGCAGGGGTTTGTCGCCCTGTGCCCCGATTTGTTCTGGCGTCAGGAGCCGGGCATCCAGCTTACCGACCAAACCGATGAGGAATGGCAACGCGCTTTCGAATTATTCGGCGGGTTTGATCTTGATCTCGGCGTCGCCGATCTTGATGCCACAATCGAGACATTACGCAGTCACGAGGGATGTTCCGGCAAGGTTGGGTCGATCGGTTTCTGCCTCGGTGGCCGATTGGCATTCCTGACGGCGACCCGGACCAATGCCGAAGCCGCCGTCGGGTATTATGGCGTGATGCTGGATGAGCATACCGGCGAGACGGTGAACAATCCGTGCCTGCTCCATATTGCCACGGAAGATGAGTATGCCTCCAAGGAGCAGCAGGCGGCGGTGCACGCAGCCCTGGACGGTAACCCGAAGGTCAAGATTTACGATTACGAAGGTCAGGATCATGCCTTCGCCCGAGTCGGTGGCGCCCATTATCACCAGGAATCGGCGGAGCTGGCCCGCGACCGGACCTTGGATTTCCTGAGAACCTACTTGGGATAGACATTGGATCCCGCCGAATGATGCCGGGATGATGCTATGAACACCCTGTTTGAAAGCGGCGCACCCCGGCCCTTGGCCGATATTCTGCGTCCCAAGACTCTCGACGAAGTTGTCGGCCAGGATCACTTGCTTGGTCCCGAAGGGCCGCTCGGCCGTATGGTCGGGGCGGGGAAACTTACGTCCGTGATTCTTTGGGGACCGCCGGGTACCGGCAAGACCAGCATTGCGCGATTGCTGGCTGAACGGACCGAATTGGCCTTCGAGCCGTTGTCGGCGGTGTTTTCTGGTGTCGCCGATCTGCGCAAGGTGTTCGAGACGGCGAAGGGCCGCCGCGAGATGGGACGCGGTACCCTGTTGTTTATCGACGAAGTTCATCGGTTCAACCGAGCCCAACAGGATGGTTTCCTACCCTATGTGGAGGACGGCACGGTCATCTTGGTTGGTGCGACCACGGAGAACCCGTCGTTCGAATTAAACGCAGCCTTGCTGTCACGGGCGCAGGTCCTGGTCCTCAACCGTTTGGACGATTCCGCGCTGGAGCAACTGTTGGGACGCGCTGAGGCGGAGCAAGGCCATAGCCTGCCCGTCGATGCCGATGCCCGCGCCGGGCTCAAAGCCATGGCCGATGGTGACGGCCGTTATCTCCTGAACATGGCCGAGGATTTGCTTGCCCTGCCGCAAAATCCTGTATTGGACACGGCGGGCCTGGCCGAGGCCGTACAGCGCCGCATGCCGCTATATGACAAATCCCAGGACGGTCATTACAACCTGATTAGCGCGCTGCATAAATCGTTGCGCGGATCGGATACGGACGCCGCGCTTTACTGGTTTGCCCGCATGCTGGCCGGCGGCGAGGATCCGCGTTATGTCGCCCGCCGCTTGGTTCGGTTCGCCTCCGAAGATATCGGCCTCGCCGACCCCCTGGCCCTGCCCCAATCCATCGCCGCCTGGGAGGCCTACGAAAGATTGGGGTCGCCGGAAGGCGAGCTGGCTTTGGTGCAATGTGTGATCTACCTGGCCACGGCGCCCAAATCCAATGCCGCGTACAAGGCTGAAAAGGCGGCCAAACGTTCGGCCCGGGAAACCGGCTCGCTGATGCCGCCGAAGCATATCCTAAATGCGCCGACAAAGATGATGAAGGAGATGGATTACGGCGCCGGGTATGAATACGACCACGATGCTGAAGGCGGGTTTTCCGGACAGAATTATTTTCCCGACGGCATGTCGCGGGCGCGGTTTTATGACCCCGGCGAGCGTGGTTTCGAGCGCGAGATTGCGAAACGCCTTGAGTATTGGGATAAGATGCGCCGCAACCGTCCGGACAGTGATTGAAGCCGTTGTGGTTGAGCATTTTGTATCGATGATTTTTCAGGCTATACCCCGATGATTGTCAGCCTTGCCGAAATTTTGATTTTCAGCCTGATCGTTGATTGGTTGTTTCGCAAGTTGACCATCCCAGGCTTGGTCGGGATGTTACTCCTCGGTGTTCTGTTCGGGCCTCATGCTTTGGGTTGGGTAAGTCCGGAACTGCTCGCCATTTCCGGCGACTTTCGGCTTATTGCCCTGATTGTCATCCTGTTGCGGGCCGGGTTCGAACTGAACAAGGACACCCTTAACCGGGTCGGTGTCCGGGTCTTGGTTCTGTCGGCCGTACCCGCCATCACCGAAGGCGCGGCGGTTACCGTTCTCGGGCCGCCATTGCTCGGCCTCACCTATATGGAATCGGCTATCCTTGGCGCGATCCTGGCCGCCGTATCACCGGCGGTGGTGGTGCCGTTGATGATCCGGTTCATGGAGCGGGGAATGGGCGCCGCCAAGGGCATCCCGACCATGATCCTGGCAGCGGCCTCGATTGATGATGTATTCGTCATCGTTGTCTACAGTGTGCTGATCGGAATACATACCGGTGAAAGCGTCAACGTCGCCTGGCAACTGGCGGGGATTCCCATATCCATTGTTCTCGGCGTTGCTGTCGGCTTGGTGCTCGGGTTCGCGTTGCTCAAGCTTTTCCAGCACTTCGATCCACGCGCCACCAAACGGGTTCTAGTGGTGCTTGGGATCTCCATCCTGTTGGTGCGCATGGAGCATCTTGCCGCCGAGTGGGTTCCCTTCGCGGCGCTCCTGGCGGTCATGGCCATGGGGTTCATTATTCTCGAGAAAGACGAGCATATGGCGCACGAGATTTCGGCCAAGCTCGGTAAAATCTGGATATTCGCCGAGATCGTGCTGTTCACCATGGTCGGTACGCAAGTTAATGTAGACGTGGCCTTGGAGGCTGGATTGGCCGGTGCCGTGACTATTGCGCTGGGGTTGGTGGCGCGCAGCGTCGGCACCTATGCCTGCCTGATCGGTAGTGATCTGAACGAGCCGGAGCGGCTGTTCGTGGTTATCTCCTACCTTCCCAAGGCGACGGTACAGGCGGCGATTGGCGGCGCACCCCTGGCGGCGATGCATCTGGCCGGCATGGAGACCGAGCCGGGGGAAGTGATCCTCGCGGTAGCCGTGCTTAGTATTCTGCTTACCGCGCCGCTGGGTGCCTGGGCTATTTCGGTGACTGGCGAACGGGTGCTTCAGGTGGCGCCGCCATCGATCCACGGTGCGCGAGATGCGGTCGCCGAGAGTGACGGCGCGGCGACTCCGCTGTGAGGATGTGTCAGTGACCGGCGTACAGACACTAACCGTAGAGGAGAACGAGGCCGATCTACGGTTGGACCGCTGGTTCAAGCAACGGTTTCCGAATGTCACCCATGGCCGGCTGCAGAAATTGCTGCGCACCGGGCAAATTCGGGTTGATGGCGGCCGCGTTAAGTCCAGTACGCGTCTTCAACTTGGGCAGACAGTCCGCATTCCCCCGCTGGGAGACGCGGTGAAGGAAAAGCCGAAACGCAAGCGGCCGGCAGCGGGACCGTCAAAGGAGGACGCCGAGGCCATTCAGGCATGGGTTCTCCATCGCGACAAACATATCATCGTTCTCAACAAGCCGGCCGGTCTCGCGGTTCAAGGAGGATCGGGAACGAAACGTCATATTGACGGTATGTTGGATGCACTTCGGTTTGATGCCGAGGAACGTCCCCGGCTTGTCCATCGGCTGGACCGCGACACCAGCGGCGTCTTACTTGTCGCCCGAACCGCCAAGGCGGCGCGGGTCATGGGGGAAAGTTTCAAATCGAAACAGACACGGAAGCTGTATTGGGGCCTTGTTGTAGGTGTGCCGCGGCCGAGTCACGGCGTCATCGACATGCCGCTGGCCAAGCTGCCGGGCAAGCGGGGCGAGCGCATGGTCGCCGACGATGATGAAGGAAAGCGTGCGGTCTCCGTCTACCGGGTTCTGGAGACAGCGGGCCGCAAAGTTGCATGGCTGGCGATCGAGCCGATAACCGGCCGGACGCATCAAATCCGCGTTCACGTCGCCGATGGGTTGGAAACTCCCATTCTCGGTGACGGAAAATATGGTGGTCAGGAAGCCTTTTTGGAAGGTGATGGGATTGCCCGCCAAGTTCATCTGCATGCCCGGTCAGTGCGGGTTCCCCATCCCGCCGGCGGTTTCCTGGAGGTATCCGCCCCGATGCCGGAACACATGGAACGGACGTGCCGGACTTTGGGCCTTATTGCAGATGAAGAATATGATCAGTTCAGTGACCTTGAAGGGCTCGGATTGGCTTAAATGTCGGGTTTGTGGGCTGGATGCCTGTAGGATGGACTTTCAAGTCCGGGTGCGCCGACTTACAATGAGTATGGACTAAGTCCTGACGGAAACCGGAACGGCGGTCCTGGGGAAGTATTTTCGTTTCGCCGTTTTAAAACCGGATGTGGGTGAATGCGAATTCTATTGATTGAAGATCACGAGCGCTTCGCTGGCTTCGTTAAGGAAGGCATGGAGAAGGAAGGCTTTGCCGTCGATATCGTGCTTAACGGCGCGTCGGCGGAGGCTGCGTTCGCGACCGTCAAATATGATGCTGTTATTCTGGACTTAGGCCTGCCCGACCAGGACGGTATCAGTCTACTCAAGCAGTGGCGGGAAAGCGGCGACGAGACGCCGGTGTTGATCCTGACCGCCCGCGATACCATCGATGACCGTGTTCGCGGCCTCAACAGCGGCGGTGACGATTATCTCCTCAAGCCCTTCGCCATGGAAGAATTGATCGCGCGAATCCGCGCCCTTTTGCGGCGGCCGGGCGGCGTGCTCGGTCTGGTGATCACCGCCGGCAATGTATCTTTTGATACGACGGCCCGTGAAGTTCGCGTCGATGACAAAACTATCGCCATTTCGCGCCGCGAAATGGGCGTTCTCGAACACCTTATGCGGCGCAACGGCCGCGTCGTCCCCAAGGATGTGCTTGAGGATAAGATTTACGGCTTCGATGAGGAGGTTTCCTCCAACTCTGTTGAGGTTCATGTTTCTCGGTTACGCAAGAGACTTTCCAAGGCCGGCGCCGATGTGAGCGTGCATACACTTCGCGGCGTGGGCTATCTGTTATCCGAAGAGACGGTCTGAGACCTTATCCGGATGTCACCCCCAATTCGCCTCGCTGTCTTTGATTGCGACGGCACCCTGGTGGATAGCCAGCATTCGATTATTACTGCCGTGCATGCGGCTTTTGACGCACAGGGCTTAAACCGTCCTGACGATGAAGCGATCCGGCGCGGCGTCGGCCTGCCGCTGTTGGCAGCCATGGTTCGGCTGGCGCCCGATCAGTCTGATGCGGTGCATGAAAATTTGAGGTCGGGTTATTCCGATGCCTGGCAGGAATTGCGCCGGCAGGGTGCGCTCGACGACCCGCTATATCCCGGTGCCGTTGACGCATTGAATGCCCTGCGTGATGGCGGTTGGCTGCTGGGTGTGGCGACCGGAAAGTCGCACCGGGGACTGGTCGATACATTGGAACTGCACGGCGTCTCTGACATGTTCGTAACCTTGCAGACATCGGATCGTGCGCTCGGCAAACCAAACCCCGATATGCTGCATAAAGCTATGGCCGAGACCGGTGCCGATGCCCAAGACACGGTCATGATCGGCGATACGACGTTTGATATGGAAATGGCGGTAAATGCGCAAACTCCGGCGATAGGTGTCGCCTGGGGTTACCATGCCGTGGAAGAGTTGATTGCGTCCGGTGCCGGTGTCGTGGTCCGCGATTATCCCGAGTTGGCGCCTCTGCTCAGTGAAATCGGAGAGGTAGTCCAATGAGGCGCTGGGTCAAGATTTTGTCGACGGTGGGGGTGTTGCTTGTCGGGCTCCTGGCCGCCGGTCTCGCTATCCTCAAATCCATTGATTTCAATCAATACAAGGGAGTGATTGCCGAACAGGCGAAGGCGGTGACGGGCCGCGAACTGGTTATCGCCGGTGATCTCAATTTGGAGATTTCGCTCGATCCGGCGGTCGCGGTCGAAGGCGTCAGCTTTACCAACGCTGCCTGGGGTTCGCGCCCCGAGATGATGACGGTCAAGCGGTTCGCGGTGGAAGTCTCGTTGTTGCCACTGTTGTCGGGTCAGGTTGACGTCAAACAGGTGATCCTGGAAGGGGTCGATTTGTTGCTGGAAACCGATTCCGGCGGCCATGCAAACTGGCGTTTCGGAGAACGCGACGGATCGGAAGAGAAATTAGAGACCTCCGAAGCCGGCGATGATCTCATCCTTCCCGTGGTTCGTATGGTCCGCGTTAACGACGTGCGCGTCCGCTATCGGGATGGCAACAGCGGCGAGGAAGTCGCTGTTGTGCTCGATACGGTGGATTTGACTGCCGACAGTGCGTCTTCGCCACTGCAATTAAATTTGGCCGGCAGCCTCAATAATCAGGCGTTCCGGGTCGGCGGTCAGGTCGGCTCCATCGACGCCCTGGCTGCCGGAAAGTCATTCCCCGTGAAGTTGGATATCGCCGCGCTCGCCGCGGATGTATCCATGAACGGTACTCTTGGGACATCGGATGACGGCCCGTTGGCTGATATCAAGCTGTCGCTTAAAGGCAGCAAACTAGGGGATACAGTCGCTGCGGCCGCGGCATTTGCACCCGCCCTGAAAGAGGCCCAGGTACCGGCCCTCGGTGCCTATAGCCTCGCCGTTCGTGCCAAGTTCGAAAACCAGAAGTTGGCGATGGAAGGACTTGACGCAAAACTTGGGAGTATGGATATCAGCGGCCGCTTGAGCGTTGATGTAGGGGGCGCCCACCCGTCTATCGACGGCGTCATCGCGATCAACACGGTTAATCTGGATGATCTGTTGCCCAAGGGCGAAGCGGCGGTGAAACCGGAGTCCGGAGATGATCGGGTGTTCCCCGATGATCCTCTGCCGCTGGATGGCCTCACGGCCGCCGATGCAAAGTTGAAGGTGGACGTCAAGAAATTGACCGCTCAGGGCATTGAAGTGGACGACATTTCCGTCACTGTGGCGCTGAACAGTGGGCGTCTGCAGGTCAAGCCGTTCGGCCTGTCAGTGGCCGGCGGCAATTTGTTAGGCGATCTTTCCCTGAACGCATCGAAGGCAACGCCGACGATCACAGCCACGGTTACCGGCAAGCAGATCGACTACGGTCTTCTGTTGAAGCAACTGGGCCACACCGATTTGGCGACTGGCAAGGTTGATCTCGACGTGGGTGTTCGCGGTCACGGTGATTCCATCCGCCAAATAATGGCCGGGCTGGACGGTAAGGTCCGCGTCGCTACAAAGGACGGAAGAATCGAAAGCGGCCTTCTGGGCATGGGTTCGGCCGATATTCTGGCTGCCCTGCCGGGATTTGACAGCGAGGATAACAAAATCATCCGCTGTGGCGTTGTCCATTTCGATATCAAACAGGGCATTGCCGCAGGCCGGGCCATCGTTTTTGAAACCGGCGGCCTGTCGGTAGTTGGAACTGGGAACGCTGATCTCCGCGACGAGAAACTGAACCTGCGCATTGACCCACGCGCCAAGAATGCCTCTCTCGCCGCTGTCGCCATGGTGCCGCTAAATGTTACGGGAACTCTGGCCGAACCTTCGGTCGCCGTTGATGCCGCGGCCCTGGCAGGTAACACCGCTGCCGGGGTGGCGCGGACCGTCGGCGCATTCGCCACTCTGGGCCTGTCCCTGCTGGCCGAAAAGGCAGTAAACGAAGCGACTGGGAGTATCGACGAAACCGATTATTGCAAACCGGCGCTGGCGGGCGAGAAAGTCGTCCCCGGAGAGTTGGCGTCGGCGAAGGCCGAACCGGCGCCATCGGGGACGTCGTCCGGTGACAGCCCACCTGCGGTTGAACAGCCAAAGTCTGAAGACGGCGTCCTGGAAGGGATCGGCTCCGGTATCAAATCCCTGTTTGGAAACTAATCCGGTTCCCGCCCGTATGTCGTTGGCCCAATCAAAAAGGTTTTATTCCGAAGCTGGCATCGCCCAATCCGGGGGTGGTTATACCATTGCCCTCGATAATAGGCCGGTCCGGACACCGGCGGGTGCCGTTTTAATCCTGCCAATGGAGCCACTAGCCCAGGCTATATGCGATGAATGGGCGGCACAGGATGAAGAGATCATTCCGGCTTCCATGCCAATCATGCAATTGGCGGTGACCGCCGTTGAGCGCGTCGCACCGGCCCGTGCCAGTGTTGTTGAGCGGATTGCCGGATACGGGGCCTCGGACCTGCTGTGTTATCGAGCCGAAGGGCCGGACGACCTGGTCCAGCGGCAGAAAGACAACTGGCAGCCCTTGCTGGATTGGGCGGCTGAAAATTTCGGTGCCGCTCTCACTGTGACAACCGGAATTATTCCGATCGAACAGGATGAGGCGGCTTTGGCGGCGCTAGGGGATGCCGTCGAAGGGCACGACGACATGGAACTGACCGCCTTGGCCGAGATTGCCCAGATTTGCGGTTCCCTGGTGCTTGGACTTGCCGTCACCGCCGGGCGGCTGGAGTGGGAGGCCGCATTTGACGCGTCGCGCTTAGATGACGCGTGGCAGGCGGAACGCTGGGGCAAGGACGGTGAAGATGCCGCTAGGTTGGTGAGCTTGCGTCGCGACCTGGAGGCAGCGGTACGGTTCCTGAGCTTGGCGCGAATGTAAGATATCGGCTTTTTTGCTGGTCGCCCACGGAAGCTTCGGTCTATTTTCTTGATAACCGGCGAAAAGCCGGATGTGGAGGCATTATGCAGGACATCATCCGTCAGCTTGAAGAAAAGCGCGAGCGTGCCCGCCTGGGCGGCGGTGAGAAGCGTATTGAAACTCAACACGCCAAGGGTAAGCTAACGGCCCGTGAGCGCATCGAGTTGCTGCTTGATCCCGGCTCGTTCGAGGAGTGGGACATGTTCATGGAGCATCGCTGCACGGATTTCGGCATGGAGGAACAATCCCCGCCGGGTGATGGGGTGGTGACCGGGTACGGAACCGTCAACGGCCGGTTGATTTTTGTCTTTAGTCAGGATTTCACCGTTTTCGGTGGCTCGCTGTCAGAATCCCACGCCGAGAAAATCTGTAAAATCATGGACCAGGCCATGAAGGTGGGCGCGCCGGTGATTGGCCTTAACGATTCCGGCGGCGCACGAATTCAGGAAGGCGTGGCGTCCTTGGCCGGATACGCCGAAGTTTTCCAACGCAACGTCCTGGCGTCGGGCGTGGTGCCGCAAATCTCCATGATCATGGGACCCTGCGCCGGTGGCGCCGTCTATTCGCCGGCCATGACCGACTTCATCTTTATGGTGAAAGATTCCAGCTACATGTTCGTCACCGGACCCGATGTGGTCAAAACCGTTACCCATGAGGAAGTCACCCATGAGGAACTGGGCGGTGCGATGACGCACACGTCCAAATCCGGCGTCGCCGACCGGGCCTTTGAGAACGATTCCGAAGCGTTGTTGTATCTACGCCGGTTCATTGATTTTCTACCTGCCAACAATGGCGAGAAAGCGCCCGTTCGGCCGACGCCCGACCTCCATGACCGGGTCGAAATGTCCTTGGATACCCTGGTGCCGGACAATCCCAACAAGCCCTACGATATGAAAGAGTTGATCGAGAAAATGGTCGATGAAGGCGATTTCTTCGAACTTCAACCAGAGTACGCCGGCAATATCATCATCGGCTTCGGCCGTATGGAAGGCTCCACCATCGGTATTGTCGCCAACCAGCCCATGGTTCTGGCCGGGTGCCTGGATATCGCGTCGAGCATTAAGGCGGCGCGGTTCGTCCGCTTCTGTGATTGCTTCAACATTCCCATCGTCACCCTGGTCGATGTGCCTGGGTTCCTGCCGGGAACGGCGCAGGAATACGGCGGTATCATCAAGCACGGCGCCAAACTGCTCTATGCCTTTGCCGAGGCGACGGTACCCAAGGTCACGGTGATTACCCGCAAAGCTTACGGCGGCGCCTACGACGTCATGAGCTCTAAGCATTTGCGCGGTGACGTTAATTTCGCCTGGCCCAGCGCCGAGATCGCGGTCATGGGACCGAAGGGCGCCGTGGAAATTATCTTTCGCCAAGACATGGGTGATGCCGAGAAGATCGAGGCGCGCACCGAGGAATACCGGCAACGCTTCGCCAACCCGTTCATTGCTGGACACCGTGGCTTCATTGACGATGTCATCATGCCCCACAATACCCGCCTCCGGGTCAGCCGCAGCCTGCGCATGCTCAAGGACAAGGAACTCAAGAATCCGTCCAAGAAGCACGGAAATATGCCGCTCTGATGGCGGCGCCTATTACTATGGCGGGCGACCGGCTCCTGATCGCACACGATGACACCGATCCCTATCTGGGTAGGATCACATCACGGTTCCCTGGTCTGCCCGTGCAAGTCTATGACGGAAGCGGATCACTGAACGAAATTCTTGAACAGGCCGCGCCGACCATCGTCTACGTCTGTAGTTGCGAGAACGTACCCAAATCAGCTCAATTGGAATTGCTCAATTATCCGACTGTCCGGTGGTTTCATAACGCCGGCGTCGGCATCGACCACTTGCCGGATTGGGACGCAGAGCGCTTAACTGTTACCAACTCGGCCGGAGTCCTAAGCCCGTTCCTGGCGCAGACGACTATCGGCATGGTCCAGGCCCTGAATTTTGGTCTCCCCGGCTATTTGCGGCAGCAGGACCAGGGAATTTGGCAGCAAAACTCCTGGACCGGTTTACAGGGCAAGACCCTGCTGGTGATCGGCCTGGGCGCCATCGGCGGCCGCGTCGCCGCCCACGCCAAGGCCTTTGGTATGCATGTGATCGGCGTCCGTAATTCGCCAACCCCCAGCGACGCCGTCGACGAACAGGTGACGCGCGCGCAACTGGCTGACGTGCTGCCGCGTGCCGACTTCGTCTGCCTGCATGTGCCGAACACTAGTGACACCCATCACCTGATTGACGCCGCTGCCTTCAGGGCCATGAAACCCACGGCCTATCTGCTCAATTTGGCGCGCGGTCCGGTCGTCGACGAGGCCGCGTTGATCGATGCCCTTGTGGGTGCTGCCATCGCCGGCGCCTACCTGGACGTATTCGACAAAGAGCCTTTACCGCCGGACAACCCGCTGTGGGCTTTGGACAACGTCATCATCACGCCGCATGTTTCAGACTCCGTGGACGACTGGCCAACCCAAATGGCGGAGTTTTTCTGCGATAACCTGGAACGCTGGCTCAAGGACGAACCGCTGGTCAACCTGATCGATCCGGGGCGGGGGTATTAGGCCTGTAAGCCTTCCAGCGCGTTACGGGTTGCCGCTTGGCAGGGGTCGATGACCTGGATGCCGAGGGTGGCTTCCAGGTCATCCCGGTACATGGCCATGCCCGCACATCCTAGGATCAATACACCAGCGCCATACTCCTCGCGCAGCGAGGTTCCCACCTCGATCAGCCGAACCCTGGTCCGGGCCTCATCGGCAAGCTCTAAGACTCCCAGGCCGAGGGGCAGGTCACCTGCTAACTGGTGGCTCAAACCAAGTCGGTCGATGTAACGCCGGTGGCGGTCAACGGAGGCATCCAAGATGGAAATCACGCCAAAGCGTCGTCCGCCCCGCGCGGCTTCTCGGTAGGCACTTTCACCGATGCCGTAGACAGGGCATTCCGTCGCGGCACGCAATTGATCCAAACCGGGATCGGAGAAGCAGGCGTTGACGAAGGCGTCGGTCTCTTTTGCTTCGCGTCCGATCAGATCAAATAGGAGAGGGATCACCTGTTCGACGTGTTCGTCGGTCTCGATCCCGGGCGGTCCGCCGGCCAGGGTGACGCAATCGATTTGCACCGCGCCGCCGTTCAATTCGGACAAGCCGGCGCGAATGCCATCCGTCACGGCTTGCGTCGAATTGGGATTGATGACGAGGATGCGCGCCGCCACTAGTTTTCACTCGGGCGGCGCTTTGGCGCCGGTCTGTGAGACGATCAGGCCATAGTGTTCCGTGCGCCGGTGGGCCTCGAACTTAAACGTGGTTTCCTTGAGAAACGCGCATTCATCCAGGTCGCACTCGTAAGTGATCACCTCGTCGCCGTTGGTTTTGGCCAGGGCAACGATTTCGCCGTCGGGATTGATGATACAGGTGCCGGCCATGAGGTCGTTGCCATCCTCGTCGCCGGCCTTGGCGACGCCAACCACCCAACAGGCATTCTGATACGCCCCCGCCTGCATGCAGAGATGATTGTGGTGCATGCGAGTTTCCGCCGTCTCGTCGGGTTTGAGGGAGTTGAGTGTCGGCGTGTTGTAGCCGAGCACGACCAGCTCGACGCCTTGCAGCCCCATGACCCGAAAGGTCTCCGGCCAGCGGCGGTCGTTGCAGATGCACGTCCCCAAGACGCCGCCCATGGTTCGCCACACGGGGAACCCTAAGTCACCGGGCAGGAAGTAGCGCTTCTCTAAATGCTGCCAGGTACGCTCCGGTTCAAACTCGGCATGGCCGGGCAGGTGTACCTTGCGGTATTTGCCGACGATATTGGCCGACTTGTCGACGATGATTTGGGTGTTGAAATGCTGCCCGTCGGGGGTTAGTTCCGCATACCCGATGGAAAAGCCGATACCGAGCGCCTTGGCTGTGTCGAACAGCGGTTGCGTGACTGGCGACGGCATCTTCGCCTCGAACCAGCTGTTCATGTCGTCCCGGTCTTCTTCGTAGTAGCGGGGAAAGAAGGTGGTCAGGGCCAGTTCCGTAAAGACCACGAAATCGCAGTGCTCTGCGGCGGCTTGCTGCATCATGGCCAGGAGGCGGGCAACGACGGCTTGGCGGCCCTCGTCTTTTTGGATTGCACCCGACTGTGCGGCGGCGACTTTGATGGTGCGTGTCATGGTCTGAAGGCCTTCATCGTTAAATCCCGTCGAGAATACCGCTGCCGGTTGATTGGGCCGGATCCGGCTTGTCGCAGGGCAGGAACTGGCCGCGTCCCGGCATGCCGGTAACCTTCGAGCCGTCCCAGACAACCTCGCCCCTGGACAGGGTCATCACCGGCCAGCCGTTCACCTGGCTGCCCTCATAAGGGGTGTAGTCCATATTATCGTGCAGGTTTTCCTGGCGCACGGTTACTTCCAGTTCCGGGTCCCAAATGGCGATATCGGCATCCGATCCCACGGCGAGAACACCTTTCTTCGGATAAAGACCGTAGAGCTTGGCGGCCTTGGTCGAGGTCAGGTCAACGAAACGCTCGAGGCTCAGGCGGCCGGTACGGACGCCGGCGGAATACAGCATGGGCAGGCGGATTTCCAAGCCCGGCACGCCGTTGGGGATTTTGTCGAAATGCGCGCTTTCACCGGCCACGCGCTTTCCGGCGTCGCCGGTGAACCGATAAGGGGCATGGTCCGACGAAAACACGTCGAAGATACCGTCCTCCAGGCCGCGCCACACGTGCTCCTGGCTTTCCTTGTCGCGGGGAGGCGGACTGCACATGTATTTGGCGCCTTCGAAGCCCGGCCGGTCCATATCATCGGCGGTCAGGAACAGATATTGCGGGCAAGTTTCGCCGTAAACCGGTAAACCCTTGTCCCGCGCCCAGGCGATTTGCTCCATGGCCTCACGCCCGGACACATGGACGATAAGCACCGGCACGCCGACAATCTCAGCCAGCGATATGGCGCGGTGTGTAGCTTCGCGCTCGGCCACCGCCGCATGGGCCGTGGCGTGGAACTTAGGCGCCGTGTTTCCGGCGGCGACCAGCTTTTCCGTCAGCCATTCGATAACGTCGAAGTTTTCGGCATGCACCATGACCATGGCGCCCTCGCGCCGCGCCGTCGCCAGGACGTCCAAAATCTGCCGGTCATCGAGGTGAAGTTGGTCGTAGGTCATGAAAATCTTGAAAGACGTATAGCCGTCATGGATCAGGGCCGGAAGCTCTTGGCCCAGCACCTGGTCCGTGGGATCGGAGATGATCAGGTGGAAGGCGTAATCGATGATCGATTTCCCGTCCGCGCGCTGGTGGTACTTGGTCACCACATCGCGCAGTGAATCGCCGGGATACTGGGCGGCAAAGGGAATTATGGTCGTGGTGCCGCCGGCCGCCGCCGACCGGCTGCCTGAATGGAAATCGTCTACGGCGACGACTCCGGAAGAGCTGAACTGATCGATATGGCAATGGCTGTCGATGCCGCCGGGCAGAACTAATTTTCCGGACGCGTCGATCACCTCGCCGCCGTCGAGACCTGAGCCAATGGCCGCGATGCGGCCACCGGTGATGCCGATATCGAAATCGCCTGTGCCGTCGGCCGTGACCGCGTGACCGCCGCGAATGACAAGATCGAATTCCGACATGCCGTCATCTCATGCAGTTGTTCAGACGAAGATGCAGCGTATTGGTCCTTGCTTGGGCGGGCAAGCAACGTGTACCACGGGCCATGAACGAAAACGGGGATGATGGCCTGGAGCGAGCCCGGCGGCGCCTCAGGGGGTTCGGCTTTCATATGGCCGGATATTTTCTGACCATGGTTATCCTGGTCCCGATCAACCTGACTTTGACCCCGGAAAATCATTGGTTTGTCCTGCCGATGATCGGCTGGGGCTCGGTGCTGGCCATTCACGCCGCTTACGCCATGGGATTGTTTGGCGGCGGCGCAAAGCGCGAATGAGCCGGGCTTCCGCGTGGTGCATGGATTCACCGGGCAAATGCCGCTAAAACAACCTTTAGGGAACCAGGGGCCAGGGGGCGGCGGCAGTCTCAATGTTTAAGAAAATTCTCATTGCCAACCGGGGCGAGATCGCCTGCCGGGTCATCAAGACCGCGAAACGAATGGGGATCGCCACCGTTGCCGTCTATTCCGAGGCGGATCGCGACGCCCTGCATGTCAGCATGGCTGACGAAGCGGTGTTTATCGGCCCGCCGCCGGCGGCGGAAAGCTACCTTCTGGCGGACGCCATCCTCGCCGCCATCAAGGAAACCGGCGCCGAGGCCGTTCATCCGGGATACGGCTTTCTGTCCGAGAACGCGGCGTTCGCCAAGGCCCTGGCCAAGGCCGGTATTGCCTTCATCGGACCGGAGCCCAAGGCCATTACCGCCATGGGCGACAAGATCGAGTCCAAGAAATTGGCTGATAAGGCAGGCGTCAGCACGGTTCCTGGCCATACCAAGGTCCTCAAGGACGGCGCGGAGGCGGTCAAGATTGCCAAGGATATCGGCTATCCGGTGATGCTCAAGGCCTCGGCCGGCGGTGGCGGCAAGGGCATGCGCATCGCCCATGACGAGGCGGAATGCAAAGACGGGTTCGAGCGGGCGCAAAGCGAGGCCAAGTCCAGCTTCGGTGATGATCGGGTGTTCGTCGAAAAATTCATCGAGGAGCCGCGCCATATCGAAATCCAGATCATGGCCGACAACCACGGCAACGTCATTTATCTGGGCGAACGCGAGTGCTCCATCCAACGCCGTCATCAGAAGGTCATCGAGGAGGCGCCATCGCCGTTTTGCGACGCGGCAACGCGGAAGGCCATGGGCGAGCAGGCGGTGATGCTGGCCAAGGCCGTGGACTACGTTTCCGCGGGTACAGTGGAGTTTATCGTCGACGCTCAGCGCAACTTCTATTTCCTGGAGATGAACACCCGCCTCCAAGTCGAGCATCCGGTAACGGAATGCATCACCGGCCTGGATTTGGTCGAGTTGATGTTCCGCGTGGCGGCCGGTGAAAAATTGCCGCTTTCCCAGTCCGACGTAAAGCTGAACGGATGGGCCATGGAGGCCCGTGTCTATGCCGAAGACCCGTCGCGCAATTTCCTGCCGTCAACCGGCCGTCTGACCCGCTACCGGCCGCCGGAGGAAACCGACGGCGTGCGCGTTGATACCGGTGTCTACGAAGGCGGCGAGATTTCCATCTACTACGATCCCATGATCGCCAAGTTGATCACCTATGGCGCCGACCGCGGCGCGGCGATCGCCGCCATGCAGCACGCCCTGGACGCCTATTACATTCGCGGCGTCAGTCACAATATCGCCTTTCTGGCCTCACTGATGGCCCATCCGCGGTTCGGCGAGGGTAGGCTGACGACGAATTTCATCGCCGAGGAGTATCCGGACGGGTTTCACGGCGGTGATCTCACCGCCGAAGACCCCGGCGTGTTGGTCGCCGTGGCCGCTTCCGCGCACCGGGCCTACCAGGAGCGCGCCGCCATGATCAGCGGCCAAATCCCCAATCATTCCCGTCAAGTCGCTAACGACTGGATCGTGGTTCTCGGCACTGAGCAGCACGCGGTCCGTGCCGTCCCTGTCGATGGCGGTTATGAGTTGGAAATTGGTGGAGAGCAGTGCGTGCTTGAAACCGAATGGAAATTGGGCGAGCCGCTATTCCATGGCGTTATGATGGGGCGCGAATTCTGCGTCGAGTTCGAGCGTGACGGGATCGCTTATAGGTTGGGCCACGGCGGTATTCAGGCCGATGTGCTGGTGTTGCAAGCGCGGGCGGCCGAACTCAACGCCATGATGCCGGTCAAGCAGCCGCCGGATACGTCGAAGCTGCTGTTATCCCCCATGCCGGGCCTGCTCGTCTCGCTGGCCGTTGCAGTCGGCGACGAGGTCAAGGAAGGTCAGGAACTGGCTGTTGTCGAGGCCATGAAGATGGAGAACGTGTTGCGCGCAGAACGCGATGTGACGGTTGCCGCCATTCAGGCCAATCCCGGGGAAAGCCTGACCGTCGATCAGGTCATCCTGGAATTCGAATAGCCGCCACCGGCTTGCCATGCTGATTGCATTTTTCAAGGGATTGTTCCTGGGCGGCAGCCTGATCATCGCCATCGGCGCCCAAAACGCTTACGTGATCCGCACCGGCATCCGCGGCCGCCACGTTTTCGCCGTCGCCACCACGTGTTTTGTTACCGATGCCGTGCTGATCTCCGCCGGTGCCGCCGGCCTGGGATCCCTCATCGCCCAGAGCGCCTGGCTCAGCGAGGCCGCCGCCTGGGGCGGCGCGGTGTTCCTCCTGGCCTATGGCGCGAAAGCTGCCTGGGCCGTTTGGCGGCCGGTGCAATACGACTGGGACGCAGCGGAGGAAGCCGGAGGCAATGGCGCCAAAGCGGCTGTCCTGGCGGCATTAGCCTTTTCGCTGCTCAATCCACATGTTTATCTCGATACGGTGGTGTTGATCGGCGGCATTGCCGCCCAGTTCGAGTTTGTCGAGCGGATATACTTCGCCGTCGGCGCCACTGCCGCGTCGGCGCTATGGTTTTACGGCACCGGATACGGCGCCACGCGGATCGCGCCGTTTTTCCGGACTATGGCCGGGCAGCGTTTGCTTGATGCAACTATCTGCGTCGTCATGTGGGCGGTGGCGGCGTCGTTGATCGTCGGAGCAATGGAGCCGTGAGCCAAAAGGCAGTGCATGTGGTCATTGAAGGCCGGGTCCAGGGCGTGTGGTTCCGCGGCTGGATGAAACAGGAGGCCCGGACCCTCAATTTACGTGGCTGGGTCCGTAACCGCTTCGACGGCAGCGTCGAGGCGGTGATTGCCGGAATGGAGGCCGACGTGGACGAGATGCTGGAATTGTGCTGGCAGGGTCCGCCGGTGGCCAAGGTCCTAGCTGTTACCGCGACGCCCGCCGAGGACCCGGGCGGTGACGGTTTCCGCCACGTTTCCAGCGCTTAATCGCCGACCCGCTTTAGCGGCACGCCGAACGCATCCGCGAACGCCGCTTCCAGGGCAGAGTCCACTTCCGGCATGGTCGCTGTGATGCCCTGGTCCCAGAGCGAAGTGACGCCGTGCTCCTCAATGCCGCAGGGTACGATGCCGGCGAAATGCTCCAGATCCGGCTCCACATTGATGGAAACGCCGTGATAGGTAACTCCGTGCCGGACGCGGACGCCGATGGCGGCGATCTTGTCCTCGCGCGAGATCGGATTGGCCACAGCACCCCGGCGCACCCAGATGCCAACCCGGCCTTTGCGCCGCAAGCCGATGACGTTGAACTGGCCGAGCGTGGCGATCAGCCATTTTTCAAGATCGTAGACATAGCGCCGGATATCGCTGCCCCGGCGCTTGAGATCGAGCATCACGTAGCCGACGCGTTGTCCCGGGCCGTGATAGGTGTAGCGCCCGCCGCGCCCGGTCTGGTGCACCGGGAAGCGGTTCGGGTCCAGAAGCTCAATCGGCTTGGCGCTGGTGCCGGCCGTATAGAGCGGTGGATGCTCGACCAGCCAGACCATTTCCGCCGCCTGTCCGGCGCGGATGTCGGCGACGCGGGCCTCCATGAACGCCACCGCCTCGGCATATTCCACGGGCGCGTCGCTGATCCGCCATTGCACGGGCTCGCCTGGACCGGGGGGCGCCGCTGTCGCCTGATTTTCCGCCGTGTTCATTTAAATCCACTCCGCCATCCCGGCGCTTGATCGGGACGCTCGCATTTGCTATCTCCCTGGCTATGAAAAGGCAAGCGATGGCCTTGCCGCAAGTAGATTCGCGGTCGTGGCGGAACTGGTAGACGCGCAGCGTTGAGGTCGCTGTGGGAGCAATCCCGTGGAAGTTCGAGTCTTCTCGACCGCACCATATCGAACGAGGCCCGCAGCCATCGCCGCGGGCCTCGTTTTTTTGTATTGTCCCCGGTAAGCTGGGCATCGAACGCAGGGGGAGGCGGCGGTGACGGATCCGGAAAATCCATCTGAGGCGGACGGCGAGTTCAGCGCCGTTCCCGAAGACCTGGTCTATGAGTTGGAGACCGGCATCGAGGAAGATATCGTCGATGCCCTCGACGACGACGACCTGGAGCGGGTCGGCGATCTGGTTCAGGAACTGCATTACGCCGACATGGCCGATTTGTTAGAGCGCCTCGATGCCGAGGACACGGCTATTATTGTCGAGATTATCCGGCCTAACTTCAACGCCGAAATCCTCTCCGAATTGGACGATACGGTCCGCGAAACGATCATCGAACTGCTCGGCATCGAAGAGGTCGCCGCCGCCGTCGTTGATCTCGATACCGACGACGCAGTTTCGGTCATTGAGGAATTGGACGAGGTCGATCAGCAGAAACTCCTCGACGCCATCCCCGACGATGACCGCACCCTGATCGAGGAGAGCCTGGCCTATCCAGAGGACAGCGCCGGGCGCCTCATGCAGCGCGAACTGGTCACCGTGCCGGAAAACTGGACCGTCGGTGAAACCATTGATTTCATGCGAAAAAGTGCCGATTCCGACGACAACGATTTGCCCGACAGCTTCTATGACATTTTCGTCGTCGACGGCGATCACGCGCCGGTCGGTTCCGTCGCCCTGGATAAGCTTTTGCGCACGCGCCGGCCGGTGGCCATGACCGAACTGATGGCCGAGGAGATCAAACCGGTGGCCGCAACCATGGACCAGGAAGACGTCGCCTTTATGTTTCGCCAGCGCGATCTGGTCTCGGCTCCGGTGATCGACGGCGGCGGCCGGCTGGTCGGCGCCATCACCATTGATGATGTGGTTGACGTGATCCACGAGGAACACGAGGAAGACATTATGTATTTGGGCGGTGTCGGCGAGGACGACCTCTATGACGCCGCCATCGACACGACAAAGGCGCGGTTCTCCTGGCTCGCCGTCAACCTGCTCACGGCGATCATGGCGTCGGCCGTGATCGGCCTGTTCGACGCCACCATCGACGAGCTTGTGGCGCTGGCCATCCTGATGCCCATCGTCGCCTCCATGGGTGGCAACGCCGGCACCCAGACCATGACCGTCACGGTGCGCGCCCTGGCCATGCGCGAACTGACGTCGACCAACGCGGCGCGGTTGATCGGCAAGGAACTGTTCGTCGGCACCATCAACGGGGTTTTGTTCGCCCTGATCGCCGGGGCCGTGGCCTGGTGGTGGTTCGGCAGCCAGACCCTGGGTCTGGTCATTGGCCTGGCCATGATCGTTAACATGATTGTCGCCGGTGTTGCCGGCTCGTCTATCCCGATCCTGCTCGATCACTTGGGTGTTGATCCGGCGGTGGCGTCGAGCGTATTGCTGACCACGCTGACCGACGTGGTCGGCTTCTTCGCTTTTCTCGGTCTCGCGGCTCTGATCATGCTGTGATCGGGCGACTTTCGGGCGGTTGTCGCCGATATCTGGGGGCAGCGCGGTTCAAGGATACCCTAACGTTTGAAGAGGTAATAATTGACTGTAGTTAGTAGAACCGGTTTATTTACGGGATTGAATTAGTCGGACAATACAGCCGCAGGGGATTCCCGAAATGCCCTACGAAATGATCGACGAAGGTGTTGGACTCGTATTTCGTTTTCGCGGCGATATCGGCATTGAGGAACTTAGGACCGCCAATGAAGAAGGATGGGAGCATCCCAATTGGCAAAATCATCGATATCAGATTTGGAATTATTTGAACGTCGACACTTTATCTTTGAACGTGCCGGATTCCTTATTGTTCGCAAAAATGGACAGTGTCGCCTTCCAAGTCACCCTGTCCATGAAAATTGCCTTTGTCACAAATAATCAACAAATTATCGCTATCTGCGAAACTTACATTGCAGACATTGATACTGAGGCGATGGAAGCCCGAATATTCGAGGACGAAGCGGCAGCCCGTCAGTGGATAGTTGTTGATCCTTAGGTCTAAATCTTCCGGTCAATCGATCATCAAAACAAAACAATAAAGTTTACCTTTACGTTAACGTCAATTAGGCTGCCGGCATGGCTGAAACCCCTGAAACCTATGGTATCGCCGAACTGGCGCGGGAATTCGAGGTCACCACGCGGACCATCCGCTTCTATGAGGATCGCGGCCTGCTCAGGCCCAAACGCGAGGGACAGCGCCGTGTTTACAGTTCCGGCGACCGGGTTCGCCTGCGTTTGATTATGCGCGGCAAACGGCTGGGCTTTTCCTTAGGTGAGATCGGCGAGATGATTGACCTCTACGACGTCGATCCCACGGAAGTTACCCAACTGCGCCATTTCCTCGACAAAATACGCGAACGCAAAGCACAATTGACCCGTCAGAAGAGTGACATCGACGAAACTATCGGTGAAATCACACGCATCGAGGAAAAATGCGCTTCCCTCCTCAAACAGAAGAATGCAGAGTCTTAGTCCGCTGGTTGATGATCTAGGAGCCTTGCCATGACTCAGACAAACGCCGCGCCCCTGCGTGTCGGCCTCGGTGGCCTCGGCGCCATTGGGTTGCCGGTGGCCCGGTGGCTGGATGGCGGCGTTCCCGGCCTCGAATTGGCCGCCGTTTCCGCCAACAACCGCGAGCGGGCCGAGGAACGCATGGGTGCGCTCAAAACGCCGGCTCCGGTAGTCGGTCTTACGGAACTGGCCGAACTGGCGGATGTGGTGGTCGAAGGCCTGCCGCCGGAAATCTTTGCTGATATCGCCGAGCCGGCGATTGAAGCTGGACGTATCTTTATGCCCCTGAGCGTAACGTCCCTACTGGCGCGCTCGGACCTGATTAAGCGCGCCCGGGAGACTGGCGCACGCATTATCGTGCCGACCGGTGCGCTGCTGGGCCTGGACGCGGTCCGCGCTGCCGCTTACGGCACTATCCACTCGGTGGTCATGAAAACCCGCAAACCGCCGCGCGGTCTGCAAAAGGCCACCTTCGTGGTTGAGCAGGGGATTGATGTCATGAGCCTGACGGAGCCGATGCAGCTTTACACCGGCACCGTCACCGAGGCGGCGAAACTATTTCCCGCCAACGTCAATGTGGCCTGCGCGTTGAGCCTGGCCGGCATCGGCCCGGATAAAACCCAATACGAAGTCTGGGCTGATCCGGGTGTGGACCGCAACACCCACACCATTTCCGTCGATTCTGACACCGTCACCTTCGAGATGACCACCGGCGTCGTTCCGACGGAGGAAAATCCAGCCACCGGAAAACTGACGCCGCTCAGTGTCATGGCAACCCTGGAAGGCTTGGTCAACACGCTGAAGATAGGAACCTGACGTACCGATGGTAATTCGTCTCGCCGGCAGCAAGTTTACGCTCAAGTTCATTACCCTGATCATATTGTTCGGCGCCGCCGGCATCATGACCGATCAAATCGTGTTTCTGGTGGAAAACCATCACATGGACTTCATTCCGGCCGAGATCGGGCTGGAAGCTGACATCGCAATTCAAATGGCTGCGTTTGGCGTGTTTTTGGAGCACCGCGGATGGTTGTTGGACCGCATTTATCTCGATGGAATTCCTGAAACCGTAAAGCAGTTTGATCGGTATTGTCATGATGTCGGCGTCCTGTTGATTCTTATTGCCGTAATCATCGAGTCCGTTGATCTGTTCTTTCTCGCCCTGAATAACTGGGGCATTGAGTTCGCGGGACTGAAATATACGGAAATCGCCTTGCTCGTCGCCATCAATTTGACAGCCGTCGTGACCGTCGCACTTTTCGGGCTGCGGTCACTGAGAGAATAGGCGTTGACCTGAAAGAGGGATTGATTTGGCGGAACCCGGCGAGATAGACGAGGCCCTAAAAGTCCACATCCTGGACGAACTCTACCCCCATTCGAGCCGGGTCGCCCACGCGGTCGAGGTGCCGGCGGGGGCGCGGCTTCTATTTACCAATGGTCAGGTTGGGACAAGAGCCGACGGTACGACGCCGGAGGCCGTGACCGATCAGCTGGAGGTCGTTTTCGAGCGATTGAACGCGGTTCTGCATGCGGCAAACATGACTCTCGAGAATATCGTGAGATTTGATGTGTTTTTCACCAACCAGGCCGATGTGAAAAGTTTTGTCGAGGTTCGCGACCGTATCATGGGCGATCACAAGCCCGCCGCGACCTTGCTTATTGTCAGTGCGTTGGCGCGGCCGGAATTGAAAATTGAAGTCGAAGCTGTGGCCGCAAAAGTGGATTGATAGGCGCAGGCGGTTTCCTGATGCAATTGACGTTTACGTAAACGTAAACTATAATTTTGAACCATAAACCCATGGGAGGTGCTTGTGACGGAGGGTGCTAACAGCGCCGGAACAGCCGGCTTTGAGCCGGCGACGGAGAATTACGCCGAGCGGGTCCACGAAAGCTTCGCCAAGCAGGGTATGATGGCCACGCTGGGCGCGGAACTGGGCCGCATTGAACCCGGTTTCTGTGAAATTCGGCTGCCTTATGCCGACGCCGTGGCTCAGCAGCACGGGTTTGTTCACGGAGGTGCGATTGCCACCATCGCTGATTCCGCCGGAGGATACGCTGGGTTTACCTTGTTCGGGGCCGATGACGGCATCCTCACCGTGGAATTCAAGCTTAACCTGGTGGCGCCGGCCAAGGGTGAGATGCTGATTGCCCGCGGCGAAGTCGTCAAACCGGGACGGACCCTGACCGTCACCCGCGCCGACGTAGTCGCTGTCGAGGACGGCATTGAGACGACCTGTGCTGTCATGCAGCAAACGCTGATGCGGATCGTTGGCCGCGACGATGTGACGGGGTAAACTCCGCAGATGGCATCTGGATACAGACCGATAGGTCCAAAATGATTCCAAACGATTTTCCTGCCCTGAATTTCGATCTCGGTGAAGCCGCGGATATGCTCCGGGATTCGGTGCGCGGATTTGCCGCCGACGAAATTGCGCCCCGGGCCGCCGCCATTGATGCTGAAAACGAGTTTCCCGCCGATCTATGGCCGAAAATGGGTGAGATGGGATTGCTTGGCATCACCGTAGAGGAGGATTTGGGCGGCGCCGGTATGGGGTATCTGGAGCACGTGGTGGCCATGGAGGAGATCAGCCGGGCTTCCGCTTCCGTCGGCCTGAGCTACGGGGCGCACTCCAATCTTTGCGTCAACCAAATCCGCCGCAACGGCTCCGATCAGCAAAGGCAGCGCTACCTGCCCAAACTCATATCCGGCGAGCATGTTGGCGCGCTGGCCATGAGCGAACCCGGCGCAGGATCAGACGTCGTGTCCATGAAACTGAGGGCAGAGAAGCGCGGCGACGAGTATGTACTCAACGGCACCAAGATGTGGATCACCAACGGCCCTGATGCCGAAACCCTAGTGGTTTACGCCAAGACCGATCCGGACGCCGGACCCAAGGGTATCACCGCTTTTATCGTCGAGCGCGGCTTTGCCGGGTTCTCAACATCCCAGAAGTTGGACAAGCTGGGTATGCGCGGCTCCAACACCTGCGAGTTGGTGTTTGACGACTGCCGGGTACCGGCGGAGAACGTCCTCGGCGAGGTGGGGAAGGGCGTTAATGTGCTCATGAGCGGCCTGGATTACGAACGTTTGGTGCTGTCCGGCGGCCCCACGGGTATCATGCAGGCCTGCATGGACCTTGTGTTGCCCTATGTGCGCGACCGCAAGCAATTCGGCGAGCCAGTCGGTTCCTTCCAGCTCATGCAAGGCAAGTTGGCCGATATGTACACCACCATGAACGCAGCCAAGTCCTACGTCTATATGGTGGCGCGGGCTTGCGACCGGGGCGAGACGGCCCGCAAGGACGCTGCCGGTGTCATTCTCTACGCGGCCGAGAAGGCGACCTGGATGTCGCTCGAAGCCATTCAGTGCCTCGGCGGCATGGGATACACCAACGAGACCCCTGCCGGCCGCTTGCTGCGCGACGCCAAGCTCTACGAGATCGGCGCCGGCACGTCAGAAATCCGCCGCTGGCTGATCGGTCGGGAGTTGTTTGAAGAAAATTCTTAGGAAAACTATATATGCCGTTGGAAATGAAAGAAAAATGCATGAAGTTCGAGGGCGGATTGAGACACGGTGACGAGGTCTATATTTGCTCCTATGAATGCACCTTTTGCCCGCCCTGCACTGCGGGTATGAATCAGATATGCCCTAACTGCGGCGGTGAGTTGTTGCGGCGGCCCACGCGCGCCGCCGAGGCTTGAGGAGAGCGAATTTATGAGCGACTTGAAACTACCCGCCCTGGACCCGAAAACGGTTGCGGTTCAGACAGGCTCTGACTACCCGAAACCCTTCGGCGAGGGCCCGGGAGCCCGGACCAAGCGCAAGGTGGGAGATGCAGTAGGCTTGTCAAATTTCGGTGTCAATCTGGTGACTCTGCCGCCCGGTTGCTGGTCGTCACAGCGGCACTTCCACAGCAAGCAGGATGAGTTTGTCTATATGATTTCAGGTCAAATGACCCTGATTACGGACGGCGGCGAGCAGGTGCTGACGGCGGGCATGGTGGCCGGGTTTCCGGCCGGCATCGGCGATGGCCATCACACCATCAACAAATCCGACGCCGATGCGGTCTATCTGGAGGTCGGCGACCGCACGGCGGATGATGATTGCGATTACCCGGACATCGACATGATGACCCGATGGATCGGCGATGAGGAAAGATTCGTGCACAAGGACGGCACGCCTTACGATACGCCGCCATTAGCGACAAGGAATAGGTAGAGTGGCCACTCAAAAAAAAGCTATGAGTGGGGAGCTAGACAGCAAGATTATAGTTGCTATTTGCCTGGAAGTTATAGCTCTAGCGAGCGTGCTATGGTGGCTATTGCCAAGATACCCTCTTTGGGAATCTCTTTTGTTTTATATCGTTTTTATAGCTGGTATAGGCGCGGGAATTGCGTACCAAATCTGGAAAATCTTCAAGCCGAGAAGCACCGAGAATACCCGTCGTGATCTAAAGGAAGAAGTGAAATGACCAATCCAGACCCTATCGTCATCGTCGGCGGCGCCCGCACCCCCATGGGCGGCTTCGGCGGCGATTTGAAAGCCGTGGCGGCCCCGGAACTGGGCGCCGTGGCCATTGGCGAGGCGTTGGACCGGGCCGGCGTGGCCCCGGACGACGTCGATGAGGTCATCATGGGCGTGGTGCTGGCCGCCGGTATGCGCCAGGCTCCGGCCCGCCAGGCATCGCGCGGCGCCGGCATTCCCGACGCCACCGGTTGTACGACCATCAACAAGATGTGCGGATCGGGCATGAAGGCAACCATGATGGGGCACGACGCGATCCTCGCCGGTTCCGCCGACATCACCGTCGTTGGCGGCATGGAAAGCATGTCCAACTGCCCGTATCTGCTGACCAAGGCGCGGGACGGCTACCGCATGGGCAACGGCGAGATTTTCGACCACATGTTCATCGACGGCCTGGAAGATGCCTATGACCGTGGCAAGCTGATGGGCAATTATGCCGAGGATACGGCGCAGCACTACCAATTCACCCGCGAAGCCCAAGACGAATTCGCCATTACCTCACTGACCCGAGCGCAGGCAGCCATCAATGACGGCACCTTTGCCAAGGAGATAAAGCCGGTGACGGTAAAGTCGCGAAAGGGCGACACGGTGGTTGAGATCGACGAGCAGCCGTTCAAGGCCAATTTGGAGAAAATCCCCACCCTCAGACCGGCATTCGCCAAGGACGGCACGGTAACGCCGGCCAATTCCAGTTCCATCTCGGACGGCGGCGCTGCCCTGGTTTTGATGAAGCGCTCCGAGGCCGATAGACGGGGCCTGACGCCCCTGGCCGTGATTCATGGCCACGCGTCGCATGCCCAGGAACCGGCCTGGTTCACCACCGCGCCCATCGGCGCCATGCAGAAGCTGCTGGATCGTGTCGGTTGGACGGTCGGAGAGGTGGACCTGTTCGAGATCAACGAGGCCTTTGCCGTGGTCACCATGGCGGCCATGCGTGATCTGGATATCCCGCACGACAAGACCAACGTGCACGGCGGCGCCTGTGCGCTGGGCCATCCGGTCGGCGCGTCGGGGGCGCGGATCATCGTGACGCTGATGAATGCATTGGAGAAATACGATCAAAAAACCGGTGTCGCGTCCTTGTGTATCGGCGGTGGCGAGGCGACGGCGGTGGCCATCGAGCGGCTGACATGACCCGGCGGCTGATCTCATCGGGGTCCGAATTCGAGCAAAAGTTCGGCTATTCGAGGGCCGTTGTTGACGGTGACTTAGTTTTTGTCGCCGGGACGACCGGGTTCGATTATGCGGCGGATACCATATCGGAGTCCGCGGCCGAGCAAACGCGCCAGACCTTTCGCAACATTGAAATGGCGCTTGCCGAGGCTGGTGCGCGTCTGTCGGACGTTGTGCGGGCACGCTACTATGTCCCGAAGGCCGCCGACTGGGAAGAAATCTGGCCTGTACTCGGCGAAATTTTCGGGCAAATCCGGCCGGCGGCGACGGCGGTTGTCGCGAACTTGATCGATCCGCGTATGAAGGTGGAAATTGAAGTGACGGCCAAGATTCAGGATCGCGGTCGCGACAGAGGGAGATAGGCGATGCCGACAGTTATGATAACCGGGGCTAACCGGGGTCTGGGCGTGGAATTTGCCCGTCAATACGGCGCTGACGGCTGGACCGTCATCGCCACCTGCCGCAATCCCATCGATGTCGGCGAGTTGGCCACCATTGACGGTGATATCCAGGTGCATGGCCTCGACGTCACCGATGGCGCGCAGGTCGATCGTCTGGCCGGTGAACTGGACGGTACCGCCATTGACGTGCTGATCAACAACGCCGGCATCTACGGGCCGCGCGAATATGCGCCCGGCGATGCGGATCAGGCGGCTTGGCATCAGGTCATGCAAACCAACGTCATGGCGCCGCTCAAGGTGGCCGCCGCGTTTACCCCCCATGTCGTCGCCGGCGACCTCAAGATCATGGCCACGGTAAGTTCGAAAATGGGGTCCATGGGCGAAAATACGTCCGGCGGCTCCTACATCTACCGGTCTTCAAAGGCTGCCGTTAACGCCGTCATGCGCAGCCTTTCCTATGAGGTCGAGGGGCAGGGGATTACCGTCTTCGTGCTGCATCCGGGCTGGGTGCAGACCGACATGGGAGGCCCCAGCGCCGCCATTGATGCGGTGACCAGTGTTACCGGCATGCGCGGCGTCATCGACGGTGCCGGCCCCGACGCCAATGGCCGTTTTTTCAACTATGACGGCGCGGAGCTTCCCTGGTGAAATTTCATCTCGCCCAGATCAATGTCGGCCGATTGCAGGCTCCCGTTGAGGACCCGAGCATGGCCGAGTTCGTTGATGCACTGGAGCAGATCAATGCGCTGGCGGATGCCAGCCCCGGATTTGTCTGGCGGCTTCAGGACGAGTCTGGCGATGCGACGAACCTGGGTGATCCCAACGACCCGGAACTGCTGATCAACATGTCGGTTTGGGATTCTGTGGAGGCCCTGCGCGACTATGTATACGCCAGCGACCACAAGGCCTTCCTGGGCCGTCGAAAAGAGTGGTTTCAAATGCCGGATGGGCCGAATTTGGCGCTGTGGTGGATTGAAGCCGGCTTGCTGCCGACGGAGGCGGAGGGTAAGGCTCAACTCCAACACCTGCAGGCCCACGGCCCAAGCGCTCACGCCTTCACCTTCAAGTCCCTGCAGCCAATGCCAATCGAGGAGAAGGCGGGATGAGCAATCCGATTGAATTTTATTTTGATTTTTCGTCACCCTACGCCTATTTCGCGGCGCTCAGGATTGATGAACTGGTGGCTGGATTTGGCCGAGAGGTCGCCTGGAAACCGACTTTGCTGGGCGTCATTATGAAGACCACCGGCAACACACCGCTTGCGGCACAGCCGGTAAAAAGCGAGTACTGTGCCAAGGACTGGGAGCGTCTGGGACGTTTCATGGAGGTTCCGTGGAAATTGCCTGATCCGTTCCCCATTGCCACCCAGGCGGCGGCGCGGGCGTTCTATTGGCTCGATGACCGCGATCCGACGGGGGCGCGACTGTTCGCCAAATCCGCATTTGCCACTTACTTTGGCGAGGGCCGGGACATCTCCGCGCCCGAGACCGTCGCCGACATTGCCGCCGGCCTCGGCGTCGACGGTGACGAACTTCTTTCCGCCCTGGCTGATGACGAAGTTAAGCAGCGCCTCAGGGACGAAGTGGCGGCGGCCATGGAAGCTGGCGTTTGCGGCTCGCCTTATTTCATTGTCGACGGCGAGCCGTTTTGGGGCTCAGACCGCTTGTGGATGATTAAACGATGGCTGAAATCAGGCGGCTGGTAGGCCTGGGTTACCTGGGAAACCTGAGTGATGAAACCGGATCACACACCGATACCGCGCTATAAGCGCACCGGCGGCATGACTATCCTGTCGCAAGGCTTCCGCCCTTTTTTTCTACTGGCGGGTATATGGTCGGTAATGGTTTTGCCAGTCTCCTTGCTGATGATCCTCGGTTATCTCGAGTTGCCGATCTTGTATGATCCGATTTCCTGGCATGTCCATGAGATGCTGTTCGGGTTTGTCTCTGCCGCTGTTGCCGGCTTCCTGTTGACGGCAATTCCGAATTGGACCGGGCGACTGCCCTTACACGGCGGCAGTCTGCTGATGTTGGTTTCATTGTGGCTGGCCGGGCGGCTGGCCGTTGCCACTTCGGTTTTTCTGGGAGCGTGGCCCACGGCGATAATGGATACTGCCTTCCTCATTGTTCTCACTGCCGTCATGGGGCGTGAAATAGTTGTCGGCCGAAACTGGCGCAACCTACCGATTGTCGGCGCCGTCGGCCTATTGGCGGCCCTGAACGGGTATTTTCACGTCGAGGCCGGTAATGGGGCCGGCGCCGAGAATCTGGCCATTCGCTTGGCCATCATCGTCATCATCGCCCTGATCTCCCTGATCGGTGGCCGAGTAGTACCCAGCTTCACCCACAATTGGCTGGCAAAGCGAAACGAGGCGGTAATGCCGGCCAGTTTCGGGCGGTTCGATATCGCCTCGATCGCCGTTACCGTAATTGCGTTGCTGGCTTGGGCGTTCTCGGCGCCTGATCGGTGGTCCGCTATCGTCCTTACCCTTGCAGCGGTCATGAATGCAGTTCGCCTTGCCCGCTGGCATGGCCATCGGACACTTTCGGACCCACTGGTATTTATTCTCCATGTGGGATTTTCATGGATTCCCATTGGCCTGGGTATGTTGGCGGCAAGTATGGTTTTCGGTTCGATCCCTGAAACCGGCGCGTTGCACGCCCTGACCATTGGCGCCATGGGAACCATGGTCCTCGCCGTGGCCAGCCGCGCGACGATCGGCCACACCGGCCGGGAATTGGTTGCCGGCGCCGGTCTGACAGCCGGTTACATTCTGATCACCTTCGCCGCGGCGGCCAGGATTATCGCTGCTATGGATGTAAATTTCTCTGCGCCGTTGTTGTTTTTGTCAGCGGCGGCGTGGATTGCGGCTTATGGGTTATTTTTGTTCGTTTGCGGGCCGATGCTGACGGGTAAGCGTCTGCCGGCGGCGGCCTGAATGAATTACAGCGAGGAAAACAAGCAATGAACCTGAAAAAGGGTATCAAGGAACTGGTGTCGGACGCCAAGGCTGAAATCACCACTCTTGCCATCAATGAAGCCATGGACCGCTACGGAACCGACGACGTCGTGTTTGTCGATATCCGAGACGTCCGCGAATTGGATAAGGAAGGCATGCTACCGGACGCAATTCACGCGCCCCGCGGCATGTTGGAATTTTGGGTCGATCCGGATAGCCCGTATCACAAGGAGGTGTTCGACCAGGACGACAAGACCTTCATTCTCTATTGCCGCTCGTCATGGCGCTCAGCCCTGGCGGTGAAGGCGCTGCAGGATATGGGCATGGAAAACGTCGCCGATATGGACGGCGGCTTCGGCGCGTGGATGGAAGCCGGTGGCGAAATCTCGGAACGCAAGAGTGGCAAAGGCTAGGAGTCAGCAATGAGCGTCCTCAAACCCCTGATCAAACCCGGATCCGGCGATTATGCCGCCAATGCGGACGCCATGCAGGCGCTGGTCGAAGACTTGCAAGGTGTCGTGGAGGTGGTCATGCAGGGCGGGGGAGAGCGGTCACGCCAACGGCATGCGGATCGGGGTAAACTGCTGCCTCGCGATCGGGTGAAAAAGCTCATCGATCCCGATACGCCGTTCCTGGAGTTGTCGCCGCTGGCCGGTCACGAGATGTACGACGATCCGGTACCGGCTGCGGGCCTAATTACCGGTGTCGGCTCTGTGTCCGGCCAGGATGTCGTGATTATCGCCAACGACGCCACGGTCAAGGGCGGCACCTATTACCCCATCACCGTCAAAAAGCACCTGCGCGCGCAGGAGATCGCCCAGGAAAACAACTTGCCCTGCGTCTATTTGGTCGATTCAGGCGGCGCGTTCCTGCCGGCCCAGGACGAGGTGTTTCCCGACCGCGATCACTTCGGCCGGATTTTCTATAACCAGGCGCGCATGAGCGCAGCCGGTATTCCCCAAGTCGCCGCCGTCATGGGGTCGTGCACGGCGGGCGGCGCCTATGTTCCGGCCATGAGTGATGAAAGTATTATTGTCAAAGGGCAGGGAACTATTTTCCTCGGCGGTCCGCCGCTGGTTCGCGCGGCGACGGGCGAACAGGTGACAGCCCAGGAACTGGGTGGCGCCGATGTTCATTCCAAGGTATCCGGCGTCACAGATCACATGGCCGACAACGACGATCACGCCCTGGAGTTGGTGCGCAGCGCCATTGCCAACCTCAATCGCGTCAAACTATCCGACATGGATTTGACCGAACCCGTTGATCCTCTCTACGACAGCGCCGAGCTTCATGGCGTGGTGTCGCGCGACCTGCGCATGCTCTACGACGTGCGCGAAGTGATCGCCCGCATCGTAGACGGCTCCGAGTTCCATGAATTTAAGAAAGCCTACGGCAGTACGCTGGTCTGCGGCTTTTCCCGCGTTCACGGCATTCCCGTCGGCATCATCGCCAACAACGGCATTCTGTTCTCGGAATCAGCGTTGAAGGGAACTCACTTCATCGAACTCTGCTGCCAGAGGGGCATTCCCTTGGTGTTCCTGCAGAACATCTCCGGCTTTATGGTCGGCAAGCGGTTTGAAGCCGGCGGCATCGCCAAGGACGGGGCCAAGATGGTTACCGCCGTTGCCTCGGCCAATGTGCCTAAGTTTACGGTCATTATCGGCGGCAGTTTTGGCGCCGGAAACTATTCCATGTGTGGCCGCGCCTATTCGCCGCGCTTTCTGTGGTCTTGGCCCAACGCGCGCATTTCCGTGATGGGCGGCGAGCAAGCGGCGTCCGTCCTGGCCACAGTCAAGCGCGATGGCCTGGAGGGGCAGGGCGAGCAATGGTCCGCCGAAGACGAAGAGGCCTTCAAGGCCCCCATCCGCGAGCAATACGAACACCAGGGCCATCCCTATTTCGCCAGCGCGCGGCTGTGGGATGACGGCATCATCGACCCGGCGGACACAAGAGCCGTGCTCGGCCAGGCGCTTGCCGTGTCGCTCAACGCGCCGATCGAAAAAACCAACTTCGGCGTTTTCAGGATGTAATGATCTGTAGTCGTCCGTCCAGTGGACGGGCGTAAGTGCAGATCATTCCCCCGGAGCGATCAAGAAGAACTCGCCAACGCTCTCCGAAGCGCAGTTCAAAGCTGCAAAACGCTGTCAAAATCACGTAAATGCCGATCAACAGCTCGGTTCAAACGAACTAACCGGTTGATAACAAACGAAACACCCCCGTTTTCCGTCGGAAATGTCCACAAGTGTCTACATTTGTCCACATTTCGGGTTGCGGAAATTCGCCGGTAATCCAAGCGGACCGGGGCTTTCGGTAATTTGTCTTTCAATCACACGGGATCGATCGACAGCCTTACAGATTCACAATGTCCAACAGCATGGCCGCTCCACATGAGCGGCCCTCCCGGAACCACCGGGGCATCTACGGGTGAGAACAAATATAGAACAAATATAGAACAAATTACCCTATATGTCAAGTCGCCGAATGTCTGCTTTCGCGGGAAAAGCGGACATTGCGCGCATTTGTGATTAACTTCCGCTTTGGAAGATGCGCGTAACGCTTTTGATAGGCACCACTGATCTCTCGTATCAAGGAGGCAGCCCATATGACCGGTAGCATTGTATCCACCGAGACGGTTGATATTAATTTTATCCAGGACGGCGAGGGGCCGGATATTGTTTGGATCCCGGCAGGGGATCAGACTTGTGAGGTGTACGACGCTCAGTTTGAGGAATTTCGCAATGATTTCAGATGCACTTGTTATGATCCGCGCGGTGTCGGCCAGACAATCTCACACACCGAACCGCCATGGGATATTGCAGTATATGCAAAGGATTGTGCCGAACTGATTCAGCGAGTTTGTGAACCACCTGTGGTTCTTGTCGGGCTTTCACTTGGTGCATTAATCACCCAGGAGGTTTGCCTCAGTTATCCTGAACTCGTTCGACTTGGAATTCCGATGGGAACGATCGCCCGGAAGACGGGCTTTGCCTACGAATGGGAAGAGTCAGAAATTAAAATGGCGGAGGAAGGCATCTCGCTGCCGTCAAATTTTTCTGTGGTCCACTACGCCGTCCTGTCATACCCGGCGGAAGTTTTGGGTGACGATGAATTATGGCAGAAGTGCCGGCCTTATGTGGCGAGCGCTTACAGCGACCGGGATGTCAGCATGCTGGCCGCGCAGTGGGATGCGTGCCTCAAATATGATTCTCTGGAACGCCTTCCAGACTGTCAGGTACCGTTGCATGTGATTTCCTTTGAGCAAGACCTGCAGACGCCGCCTTCTCGGGGGCAGGTGGTTGCCGATGCCGCAGCGAATGGCCATTTCCACCTGCTTGAGGGTTTAGGGCATTTCTCAATATTCGGTCACCGGCCAGAGCAGGTAAATGCACTAATCCGCTCGATCATCGAATAAAACACCTGCGGCTATCGGGTGTCCGCTTTCGCGGGTAAAACGGACCCGATGGCTATTCAGCCATTCGGCTAGCCCTGGTAGTTTTCGGCTGTCAGTACCACATACAGCTTGCGTACGGATTCCTTGACGTCCCATGTGCATCGGCAGCCACGCGGCATGACGAAGCTATCACCGGCCTTGAATGTTTCGACGCCGCCTTCGTCATCGATGACGTCGATATGCCCCTCAAGCAAATAGACAAACTCGTCGTAGGGTGCGGCTTCGATGACATGCCTATTGGGTTCGCACTCCCAAACGCCTGCGTCCAGTTGCCCGGTTTGATCGGCGTAAAGACTAAGGCCCCGTTCCCGTGGATCGCCGGACTCCAGCGTTTCGGGCGGTATGTAGTCTGTCGGCTCAAGGCCAGTTGGCGCCCCTTGAGTGGGAAGACGCGTACATTTGAGGGTGCTCATTGAAACTCTCCTTTGTTGATGTTCAGTACCAAAGATCGGGCATGGCCGATTTCTTGCGCGCCGTGAATTCCAGGAGGGCTTCGTCGATGGCCTCGTCCAAGGGCGGAGCTTGGTAGCCCGCCAACATCTCTTTCCAACGTTTATTGGCGCTCTCCTCGGCGCTTTTACAACCCTTATCGACCCAACTTTCATATGGACCCGCCTCGTCCAATTCGGATTGATAGTTGGCGGTGGCGAAATGGCGCATGGTATGAGCTGTTGAGAGAAAACTCTGTCCGGGTCCAGACTCGCGATAGGCGTCTTGGGCCAGCGACTCGGCATCTACCGTCAGGCCTTGAAGCATCCGCAACATCATCCCGCAATGATCCAGGTCCATGACGAACTTCTCGTAGGACATGGTGAGTCCTCCCTCAAGCCACCCGGCTGCATGCCAAATTTGATTGGCGCCCGAGAGCACTGTTGCCCACATTGCGCTGGCGCTTTCCTGCATGGCCTGGCCGTCGGCAGCGTTGGCGGAAGTGATCTGTCCGCCGCCGGAACGCACCGGAACACCCAGCCTTCGCCCCAATTGCGCCAAAGCGAATGTAGCCAGATTAGATTCCGGCGTACCGAAAGTTAGTGCGCCGGATTTTAGGTCCATGGTGGTGTGGAAATTACCGAAAACAACAGGGCAGCCCTTACGCACTAGCTGGGTCAACGCGATGCCGACCATTCCCTCGGCCAAAGTCTGTGCGACAACGGCAGCTTGTGAGACCGGTCCCATGGCTCCACCGAATATGGCCGGAGAAACGGCGACGCACTGATTAGCGCCAGCATAGACCCGGAGCGCGCCAGACATCGTATCGTCATAGACCAGCGGCGAGTTGACGTTGATGTTGGCCTGGATAACGCAGTTCTCTTCCAGAAAAGATTCGCCGAAGACCAGACGGGCCATGGCAATGGAATCCTCGGCCCGCTCTGGCGCTGTCACTGCCCCCATGAAAGGCTTAGTCGAGTAGCGCAAGTGGGCATAGACCATGTCCAGGTGGCGTTTGTTAACGGGCACGTCGGTGGGCTCGCACACGGTTCCCCCGGAATGATGCAGCCAGGGTGACAGGTAACTTAGCTTGACGAAATTTTGAAAATCTTCCAGCGAGGCATAGCGTCTGCCCTTATCTAGGTCGGTCACGAACGGCGAGCCATAACCCGGCATGAGAACGACATGGTCGCCGCCAAGCACGAAGGAATTCACCGGATCGCGGCCATGCATCCGGTACTCAGCCGGCGCCGTCGAGCAAAGGGCGCGGACATGGCCCGCATCGAACCGCACGCGCGGCCCCTTCACCGTCGCCCCGGCCTCCTTGAACAGCTGTAGTGCCTCCTCGTCACCGCGAAACTCGATACCGACTTCCTTGAGAATCCAGTCCGCATGGCCCTCCAGTTGCTGCAACGCTTCCTCATCCAGAATTTCGTAGACCGGTACTCTCCGGGTGACGACAGCGGCGGGTGCAGCGGCGCCCGCGTCGCGCGCCACTCGGGCTGAGCGCCCGCCGCCACGGCGTTTCCGGGGAGGTTCCTTCCCCCGCTGACTGGCTTCAGGGCCGGACAATGAAATCTTTTTCAATCGAGTTATGCCCCCAACAATCAACGGACCACGTCGCGGTCAAGGATTGGAAATCCTCAGTCCAATGCGTCGAAATGATGTAATGAGCAACCATTCTGAATGCCCTGTCTCATTATCAGATTTGCTGTGAATGTCTGCAATGGGTCAAAAGCAAACAAAATCGCCAGTGCTGAAAAATGTCCGTTTTCGGTGGTAAAGCAGACATAAATCATTAAGCACCTGAATGTCCGCTAATAGCCAATAACCGACATTGGGGCGATTACCGCAATCCCCACGTAATAGAACAGGCTTGCCCAACACTAAACACAGGGAGACCGGGCCGCTGCTCACCGCCGATAGGTATCAACTGACCTGCTTTTTGCACCTTGTCCACGGTTCGGATTGGCCGGGCCTGGCGCTTGATGAGAGTTGCATCAGTTCGTCGTGCACCTGGGCTATGGTGATTTTCGCGCCCGTATCCGGTTCGCCATCGGGAACGACATATTGAAAGCTATGGCGCTCATAATCGCCGGTCATTCTGGTGCCGCCCGGCGTAACGATATTCGGGCCGTCTATGGAAAGAAGCTTCAGTCCGCGGCACCAATGGCCGTCAATTTGATCGGCTTTTGCCGGTAAGGGGGAGAACGCGGTTAAAAACAATGCCATCAGAACTGCAAATCTCGATAACACCGTCATCGCAAACTATCCTTCTTCCTTAAACAGCTGCCTCAACGGCCCGCCTCGCCATAATCATAACCAAATGCGCCCGGTATTCGGCCGACGCGTGCATGTCGGACATGAGATCGCCGGCGGGCACTGTGATGCCGTCCAGAGCGGCGGCGGTGAAACTCGCACTTAGGGCGGCTTCCATGTCCGATACCCGGAATACGCCGTTGCCGGCACCGGTGACAGCGACCTGGACGCCGCCCGTCAGTTGGGCGACGAAGACGCCTGCGATGGCGTAGCGCGACGCCGGATTGGGGAACTTGGCGTAGGCCGCTTTTTCGGGCAGGGGAAAGGCCACCTGAGTGATGATTTCGCCGTCCTCCAGGGCTGTCTCGAACAATCCCTGAAAGAAGTCATCGGCCTCAATTCGGCGCTGGTTGGTGTGGATTGCTGCCCCCAGGGCCAGCGCCGCGGCCGGGTAGTCGGCGGTGGGATCGTTGTTGGCCAGCGAGCCGCCAAGCGTGCCGCGGTTGCGCACCTGCGGATCGCCGATACCCCCGGCGAGAGCGGCCAGGGCCGGTAACTTAGTCAAAATGTCGGGCGAGGTGGCGACGTCTGCATGGCGGACCATGGCGCCGACGGTAAGCTTTGTGCCGTCGGCGGTAATTTCCATTAGGCCATCAATCCCACTTAGGTCGATAACATCCTCGGGCATGGCCAGACCCTGTTTCATGACCGGGATCATGGTTTGGCCGCCGGCCAGATACAGGCCATCATCGGAGGCTTCGAACGCCGCCGCCGCTTCTTCAAGGGTTCCGGGTTTCAAATAGGTGAAATCCTGCATGGTTCAGCTTTCGCCCATGGCCTTGGCGCCGGCAGCGATGGCCTTGACGATGTTGTGGTAACCGGTACAGCGGCAAATATTGCCTTCCAGGCCATGGCGGATTTGGCGCTCGGTCGGCGATGGCGTATCACGCGCCATGGCAATGGCGGTCATCACCATGCCTGGTGTGCAGAATCCGCATTGCAGGCCATGGTGCTCGCGGAAAGCTTGCTGCATGGGGTTGAGTTCGCCGTCTTCCGATACGCCTTCGATGGTGGTGATCTCGGCGCCGTCGGCCTGCACCGCGAACATCGTGCAGCTTTTTACGGGATTGCCATCGAGATGAACGACGCAGGCACCGCACTGACTGGTATCACAACCGATGTGCGTACCGGTCAATTCCAGGGCCTCGCGGATGAACTCGACCAGCAGCATGCGCGGCTCGACGTCATGGCTGACCTGTTGGCCGTTGATATTGAGTATAAGTTTCGTCACCGTCGCCCCTTTGTGCGGGCAGAATATAACCCAGGCGGGCAGACCTGTGAAAGCCTGGGCTTGCTGAGGGTTGCCGCATGGATTAGGGGTTGTTGCGCGAGTGGCAACCTATTTGATTGGACCAATATGGAACTCAGCGACGAAATTCACCTAGCGGCGCCGCGTGACGTTGTCTTCGCGGCCCTCAATGACCCCGATGTCTTATCACGGGCGGTTCCCGGGTGTCAGTCGTTGGTCAAGGTCAGTGACACGGAGTTCGTCGCCACCGTGGTTGCCAAGGTCGGGCCAATCAAGGCCAAGTGTAAAGGTATCGTGACTATATCGGACCTCAATCCGCCGGAGAGCTACACCCTGTCCGGTGAGGGTAAGGCGGGGTCGGCCGGGTTCGCCAACGGCTCGGCGCGGGTTAACTTGGCCGAGGCCGATGGCGGCACGCTGATGACTTATCAAGTTACCGCCGAGGTCGGCGGCAAACTGGCGCAACTTGGCGGACGGTTGGTCGAAGCCACATTGAAAAAGCTGGCCGGTGAATTCTTTGAAGCTTTTGAACGCGAGGCCACCGAACGGCCCGCAACCGGAGTATCCGCGCCCGAGGTTGAGGCGGACCCGAGGCGGGGAATGATGATTCCCGCACTGGTTATTCTTGCCTTTGCTGCTATCTACACGGCGTTCCGTTGGATATTTTGAGGACAGAGCGGCCATGACAGAAAGTTTCATTGATACCCGGATCAGCGATGCCGGCGTGGCGACGGTGACCATGAACCGGCCCGACGTCCACAATGCCTTCGACGAGGTGCTGATCGCGCAGCTTACGTCTGATCTAGAGAGTTTGGGCGAAGACGGAGGTGTCGGGGTCGTCGTCCTGGCAGGGGAGGGGAAGAGTTTTTCGGCCGGCGCCGATCTCAATTGGATGCGGCGCATGGCCGTTTACTCCGAAGCGGAGAATGTGGCCGATGCCCGGGCTCTGGGCCGGATGTTGAAAACTCTTTTTGAGTTGCCGAAACCGACCATTGCCCGGGTTCATGGCGCGGCATTCGGGGGCGCCGTCGGATTGGTTGCCGCTTGTGATATTGCCGTCGCCGCCGATGATACCATTTTTGCCGTTTCGGAGGTGAAACTGGGTCTTATCCCGGCCGTCATTAGCCCCTATATCGTTGCCGCAATGGGGCAGCGCCAAGCGCGGCGTTATGCGTTGACGGGGGAACGGTTCGGGGCCGAACAGGCTTTGCGCGTCGGGCTTGTTCACCAAGTCGTAGGGCGGGAGGATCTGAGCGCGGCCACTGGACAAATCATCCAATCCCTGGCCGAAAATAGCCCCATCGCCATGGCCGAGGTCAAAGACCTGATTGCGGCGATTACCGGCCGGCCCCTCGATGACGACTTGATTGACGATACGGCGGGCCGGATTGCGCGCGTCAGGGCGTCGGGGCAGGGCCGCGAGGGCGTGGCGGCGTTTCTCGAGAAGCGCAAGCCCGATTGGCGCGACGAATAACCTGCCGGCGCGTATTTCCTCATTCCGCGATGGGTTTTTCGGTAAAAACTACGCAATTTACCTGATAATCCTCCCAAAACAGCCGCAAGATGTTTGACAAATTGTGCCAGCCGGGAAAACTAGCGCAACGGGGAGGTCGCCGCCGGATGGCAATGGAAACACTCGATCTTAGCAAGCTCAAGATACTTTTGGTTGACGACTATTCGCCGATGTTGCGGCTTCTGGCTGGAATGCTGCGCGAGCTGGGCGTGTCCGAGATTGAACAAACAACCAACGTCGAAGACGCCTTTCGGATGATCGAGGAGGTTGAGCCGGATATCTTGATCACTGACGCCCTGATGAAGCCCACCAGTGGGTTTGAGCTAACCAAGAAAATCCGGTCCGGTGAGGAAGGAATTGATCCGTTTCTTCCTGTTCTCATGGTTTCAGGCCTGACCGAGATGAGCAATATCGTCAAAGCCCGTGATTCGGGAATTACCGAGTTTCTCGCCAAACCTATTTCCGCCAGATTGCTCTACATGAGAATTTGCAGCGTGGTCTCCAATCCGAGGTCTTTTGTCCGCACGACGGACTTTTTTGGCCCTGACCGGCGCCGCCGGAGCGTAGCCCATGGCGGAGAGGAACGCCGTGACGGTGATCATGAGTATGACAGTGGCCCACGTAAGGATGAGCGCTGAGATGGATCGACCGGCAACGGTCAAGATAGTCGAAGTGGGGCCTCGGGACGGCCTGCAAAACGAGGTTGGCTCCCTGCCGGCCCCGGTAAAAATTGCACTCATAGATCGACTAGCCGACGCCGGACTGAAATTCATAGAAGCCGGAAGCTTTGTTTCCGCCAAGTGGGTGCCGAGCATGGCGGATACGGCGAAGGTGATGTCGGGTATCTCACGCAAACCCGGCGTCGTTTATTCCGTGCTGACCCCAAACATGAAAGGTTTCGAGGCGGCCCGGACGGCCGATGCCGACGAGGTCGCCGTTTTTGCCGCCGCCTCGGAGACCTTTTCGCAAAAAAACATCAACTGTTCCGTGGCCGAAAGCCTGGACCGGTTTACACCGGTTTGCGAGGCGGCGGCGGCCTCTGGGGTGCCTGTCCGAGGATATATCTCCTGTGTTCTCGATTGCCCCTATGAAGGACCGGTCGAGCCGGCAGTGGTTGCCGGTGTTGCCGGCCGTTTACTGGAACTGGGCTGCCATGAGATTTCACTTGGTGATACGATAGGCCGCGGCACGCCGGATGCGGCTCGGCAAATGGTGGCAAAAGTGTCTGAACAAGTACCCATTGACCGGCTGGCGGTTCATTTTCACGATACCTACGGTCAGGCCCTGGCCAATATATTGGCCGTCATGGAGCAGGGTGTTGCGGTCATCGACAGTTCCGTTGCCGGGCTGGGAGGGTGCCCTTACGCGGATGGCGCGGCGGGAAACGTGGCGTCGGAGGATGTCTTGTTTATGCTTGACGGTCTTGGCGTGGAAACCGGCGTTGATTTGGAAAAATTGGTTGAGGCCGGCAGGTATATCTGCGGCGAACTCGGGCGGCAAAATGGGTCGAAGACCGGCCACGCCATGTTGTCATGACCGTGCATATCCTCAAACTGTGTGTCGGTAGTGACAAGGTAAGTGACTTGGCTGAATGGCAGGCGACCCGAATCGCGTTGGCGACCAAAGCCGGCACGGACTTGCGTTTGAAGCACATCACTCGAAATACCCCGAGGCGTGCAGATGAGGTCACCGATGGCGGATCGCTGTATTGGGTAGTTCGCGGCGTCATTCGTGTACGCCAGCTGATTACCGCGATCGAGTCTCACGAGCGCGAAGACGGCCGCCCTGCCTGCGCCTTGGTCCTGGGGCCTGAGCTGGTAAGAACACAGCCGCGCCGTTTTCGGGCCTTTCAGGGATGGCGATATTTTGCCGTCGAGGATGCCCCGCCTGACCTCCCGGCCGGTGCTGACGCTGACGATGTGCCCGAGGAAATGGCGGCTGAACTACGCGGATTGGGTTTGATTTGAGCAAGGCGTCTGATGGCTAACTATGACATTTCCGAGCTGGACTTCCTTATCGTGGATGACAACACGTCCATGCGTCGGATGTTGATAGGCATGCTAAAGGCACTCGGGGCTTTGCATGTCAGGGAGGCCAGCAACGGAGCCGATGCATTTGAAATGAACCGACAACAGGAATCGGACCTAATTATCTGTGATTGGAGCATGAAACCGGTCAATGGAATTGAGTTGACCCGGATGATTCGCAACGATGTCGATACACCCAATCCGTATGTTCCGGTGATCCTGGTGACAGGGTTTACGGATCGCCAGCGGGTGATGTCGGCCCGTGATAGCGGCATTCACGAGTTCTTAGCAAAGCCCGTCTCGGCCAGAAGCCTCTATGCGCGCATCTGTCAAACCATCGAGTATCCGAGGCCGTTCGTTCGCGCCGAGAGTTATTTTGGACCGGATCGCAGGCGCCGGCTGGATCCGAGCTATGATGGACCTGAACGGCGTGCGAACGGTACGGTGGAGACCTGAATTTGGAGAACGCTGATAGCCGTCGGTTGCGTTTCGACTTGCGAAACAGTGGTCAAGGCATTTAGGTTATCGAAGATTGACGAAAGCGGCCTTGCGCCGGTTTCAGGGGAAGGCTAGGGGCTCTGAATTGAATGGCTGACGACAAGCTTGAAATTATAAATCCGCCCAATACGCTCAAGGGAAAGGTTGGAACCGGTGGACCCGGAGCCGTTGACGTGGCCGCCCTGGAACGCGCCGAAAAGGTGATTTCGGATATGTCCGACAGTTACCTGGAATGGGTCGAGGAAGATCTCAAGAAGATCGATCAGGCATATCAGATATTGAAAGCGGCGGACGGCGACCGCGTAGCGGAATTAGAGAATGTGTTCCAGGTATCACATGATATCAAGGGCCAGGGCGGTAGCTTCGGTTACGACATGATGACGGTTATCGGGAATGAGTTGTGCCGGCTGATTGAAAAAACGGAAAAAGTGACCGATGCTGAAGTGGAGGCCGTTAAACTTCACATCGACTCCATGAAGCTGGTTATTGCCGGGCGGATTAAGGGCAATGGCGGCAAGCAGGGTGAACAGATGATGTCAGGCCTGCACATGATATGCGAGAAGCTGCTCGGCTGATCTGCCCCGGATTTGAATCGTTGAGAAGCCCCGTGTCAACGGCGGGGGTTTTTGTGCCTGATTCTAGGTCGGTCCGGTCAGTCCATCTCGGAACTGTTCAAGCCAAGACAACCGAGCCTCAAGTTGACCAATCTCCTGGTCAAGCCAATCGCCAAGGTGTCCATCATCATCGCTGTGGAACTGGCGAAGATCAATCAAGCGGGTCAACTCTGTTTCAGAAGTCTCAACCAGAATCTCTGCCTGGTGCCGCCGGTCTTCCGGCGGCAGCAGATGCAAAAAACGAAATTTAAGTGCGATGATAAGTTTGTTCAAATCTGTTGCCGTGGCACGCAGATTGGCGGTCAGTAATTCACGAAATGCGTCGCGGCCCGCATCGGTGATGGCGAGAAGCTCGTTAGCATCCGCGTCGGCGCTTTCGACGGTTTCGATTAAGCCTTCGTACTTCAAGAGTTCAACGGAGGTTCCCATAACATCCAATGACGGGCCGAGTACGCGGCTCATGAAATGTCGAATGGAGTTCGCAAGGGCGCTATATGTTGCGGCATCGCTGGCCAAAGTTCCCAGAGCGCACAACCGCACGGCCTCTTTTGGGGTCAGGGTGTTATCTGGATACATGGTGTCGCCCTACGTCCGGCCAAGCAAATGCCGACCTTGGCGCATATATATCATCGGCATGCGGTGCCGTCTATTAGGCCGCGCGTTTTAGTCCAAACCGATCCCAAATGCTCAGCATTGCGGTGACTAGCCGATCCATATCTTCATCGGAATGCAGCGGCGTCGGTGTAAACCGTAGGCGTTCGGTTCCGCGATCCACTGTCGGATAGTTGATCGGCTGCACATAAATTCCGAAGTCGTCCATCAGGCAGTCGCTGGCCTGTTTGCATAAGACGGGGTCGCCGACGAGAACAGGAACAATGTGGCTGACCGACGGCATCACCGGAATTCCGACATCCCGGAAGCGCTGCTTCAACGTTGCCGCCCGCTCCTGATGGCATTCGCGAATTTCATTATGCTGCTTGAGGTACTGTACGCTCGCGCGCGCGGCTGCCGCGACCGCCGGCGGCATGGAGGTTGAGAAAATAAATCCCGTGCCGTAGGAACGGATAAAATCACACATTGCGGCGGACCCGGCGATATACCCGCCGACCACGCCGAATGCTTTTGCCAGCGTACCTTGGATAATTGTCGGCCGGTCCATCTGTCCGTCCCGTTCAGCTACGCCACCACCGCGCTCGCCATACATGCCAACCGCATGGACTTCGTCCAGGAAGGTCATGGCGCCGTACTTCTCAGCGACATCACAAATTTCGGAGATCGGCGCGATGTGGCCGTCCATGGAATAGACGGATTCGAACGCCACCACCTTGGGACGGCTTGGATCAAGCCCGCTCAGTATTTCCTCCAGGTGCGCCACGTCATTGTGACGGAAGACCTTCTTATCGGCCTTGGTGGCAATCATCCCCTCAATCATGGAATTGTGGTTTTTGGCGTCGGAAACAAAAACACAGTCCGGCAATTGACGTCCGAGCGTCGACAGAGTTGTCATATTTGCGACCCAGCCCGACGTAAAAATCAGCGCGGCTTCGGTGCCGTGCAGATCGGCCAACTCTTCTTCCAACAGCACATGGTAGTGATTGGTGCCGGAAATGTTACGGGTGCCGCCGGCTCCGGCGCCGCACTTGTCAATGGCCGCGTGCATGGCCTCAAGGATTACGGGATTTTGGCCCTGACCGAGATAGTCGTTGGAGCACCATACCGTGACATCGCGCTGACCGTCTTCGGTATGGTTGACGGCCTTGGGAAACGAGCCGGCTCGCCGCTCAAGATCGGCGAAAACCCGGTACCGCCCTTCCTCGCAGAGGTCGTTGATTTTATCCCCGAAGTATTTCTCGTAATTCATGATGACATCAAACTCTGGCATCGACCTTTCCTTGTTGTCATTCCGGATTGGTTTCCTGGACCCAAGCTGCAGTTTCGTCGAGGGATGCTTCAAGCATTCCCAACATTTCAGCAATTTCGCCTTCATCAATAATTAGTGGCGGGCATATGCCGATGCTGTCTCCCATGGCCCGTATGATCAGGCCTTTCTCATAAGCAATTTCTTGAAACTTTGCGCCAACACCGGACTTTACATCGAACGGAGTTTTGCTTTCCTTGATCTTGGTCAATTCAATTCCGGCGACCAATCCAACACCGCGCACCTCGCCGACGAGCGAATGACTAGAGAATTCCCGCAGGCCGTCTTGCAGCCGCGGCGTCATAGCCTGGACGTGGCCGACGATGTTGCGCTCTTCGTAGATTTTCAGGGTCTCGAGCGCGACGGCCGCCGGCACTGGATGGCCGGCATAGGTACCGCCATGTCCGAACACGCCGAGTTCGGCGCTCTGGTCGGCGATGGCTTGATAAATGGTGTCCGAGATCATCAAAGCCGATATCGGCAGATAGGACGCGGACAGCGCTTTGGCGACGGTCATGAGATCAGGCGTTAGGTTGAAGGTTTCACAACCCCACATATTGCCGGTACGGCCGAACCCGCAAATCACCTCATCAACCATGAACAATACATCGTGCTTCTTGAGCACCTTTTGTATCTTGTCGAAATAGGTGGGCGGCGGAACGATGACGCCGCCAGCGCCCATCACCGGCTCGGCGTAAAATGCGGCAATGGTTTCCGGACCTTCATCGAGGATCAATTTTTCCAGATTGGCGGCGCAGCGCGTGGCGAAGTCCTCCTCGGTCTCGCCGTCCTCGGCAAACCGGTAATAGTGGGGACAATCGGCATGAAGAATCCGGTCAATTGGTAAATCGAACGCGTTGTGAAGGTGGGGAAGCCCGGTCAGGCTTGCCGCACACACGGTGACCCCGTGGTATCCCTTGACGCGGGAAATTATCTTCTTCTTATCCGGTTTGCCGATGGCATTGTAGTAGTACCAAATAAGCTTGACCGACAAGTCGGTCGCTTCGGAGCCGGAATTGGCGAACAGGGCCTTCGACAAGGATTCCGGTGCCAGTAGCACCAATTTCTCCGCTAGGTCGATGGTCGTTTCGGGCGTCCTGCCCGCGAAGCCGTGGTAGAATGGCAGCTTGCGCATGGCCGCGGCGGCGGCTTCTACCAGTCTCTCCTCGTTAAATCCGAGCGAAGAGCACCACAAACCCGCTAGACCTTCGATATAGGCCTTCCCGCTGTCGTCATAGACATGGATGCCGGAGCCGCGACTGATAATCTGCGGGCCGATTTCCTCATGCTTACGCAGGTTGGTGTAGCCATGGACGTGATAAGCAATATCTCGGCTGGCGGCGGAATTCCCAGGCTGGGCCATATCGTTCCTCTTCGACGGCGTAGCGGTGACCTTGTACTCTAATGTCGAATGCCAAATCAGAGAACACAATAATTGATCAATACACTCTGCATAGAATAATATGCAACTCGTCATGGTTCAACTGTCATGTGATCGAAGATGTCGCCGAAAAGATACCGGGTGCTAGAACTGACTTGCATACATTAGTATTCATGTTAAAATAAGCACTGAAGAATTTTTGGGATCGCCGTTCGGCTCGACGCGAACAGCCTCATTGGATTAAGTGACATCGTGTCTCAACCCGCTCAAATCATAGCCCCTAATCAAGCAAGGTCCGAGCCGGTCGCGGATGCCGCGGCTGACCGGACCCGCCGGTTTGTCGCATTGGCTTTTTGCCGGGCCGATCTGCTGTTTGAGTTGGATAGTGATCAAAAGATCGTTTTCGCGGCCGGAACAACTCAACACCTGCTCGGAATGACCCCGAAGGAACTCAACGGTCAGTTTTTCCCCGATTTTATCGATGAGGTAAATCGCGGCTTGGTGGTTGAGTTGTTGGATGCCGCCGACACTGACGGACGCATTGACGATGTAACCGTGCAACTGATCCTGCAAAATAACACGGCTTCGGAAGCAGTGCTGGCTGGTTACCAAGTACCCGACTTCGAGAACCACTTTTTCCTTGCCGTCAAATTGATGCCGCGTGCCGCCACGGTTCGCCGGCAGCGAAAGGCGGACCGCGACATGGAGGCGGGCGTCCTGACCACTGAAGCGTTCGGCTCCGTCGCCACAGATCGAATCAGGTCGTTTAGGGACGCCGGGGGCGATCCAAAAGTAACCATGATTCGCATCGAGAACCTCGAGGAACTTAAGCGGCAGGTTCCTGAAGCGACGCAGAATAAGGTTATGGACACCATTGGCGGCATTCTGAAAGGACACTCCCTTGGCGGCGACACCGCCGGTCGCGTGGATGATGAGAGTTTCGGGTTTGTCCATGATGGCGATGTCGATGCAGACGCGGTCGGACGCGAAATTGCGTCGGCAACAAAAGATATTCACCCCGGCGGTATCGAGGTCACCTCCAAGACTACGACGATGGATGCTGATACGGCGGGAATGTCCGATGATCAGGTGACCAAGGCGCTGCTTTACACCATGCAAGAGTTTGCCAAGAACCAGGGGCAACTCGATCCGGTTAATTTATCGACCATGCTTGAGAACCGTATGGCCGAGACGATGAAGGCCGTTGAAACCTTCAAGAAGGTGTGTGAGTTAGGTCGGTTTGATTTGGTCTATATGCCGATATGCCATCTCGATTCGGGTGATTTGCATCATTTCGAGGCGCTGACACGTTTCCGCGGCGGCGGCGCCGATGCGTCACCCTATAAGTTAATCTCCATGGCTGAAGAGGTCGGCATCATCTCGGAGTTCGACTTGGCCGTGGCCGCCAAGGCTATGGAAACGATCATGCAATACGGAATTGGCGGGCTTGCGCCTGTGGCAATAAACGTCTCCGGGCATTCCATCGGCGACGAGGTGTTCATCGGGACCCTTCATAGAATGCTGTCCAAGCATCCGGGTATGGAGAAGGCGTTGTACCTGGAAATTACGGAGTCCGCTCAGATTACCGACCTGGAGGGCGTTAACTCGGCCATCCAAAGCTTCCGGCGCAAGGGATTCAAGGTCGCGCTTGATGATTTCGGAGCTGGTGCCGCCAGCTTCGACTACTTGAATTCCTTTGAGGTGGATACGGTTAAGTTTGATGGACCGGTCGTCAAACGGGCCTATGCCACGGAGAAGGGAAAAGCATTCCTCGCCTCCATGGCCATGCTATGTAAACAAACAGGTGTTGAAACGATCGCCGAGATGGTCGAAGACGAACCGTTAGCCAAATTCCTAGGCGAGTGTGGTATTGAATTGGGTCAGGGATGGTATTTTGGCAAGCCCGATCCCGATCCGATGGCATTCAAAGGTTAAGGTCTCGCACGACCATTCCGCAAGGCGGTGTAAAGGGGGCGCGCCATCAACCAGCCAACAGTATTTGAGCCAAGCGATGGCATTGCTTACGTGGACGGCGAATTTTGCCCGGTCTCGGAAGCTCGTATTCCCGTTCTCGATTTCGGCTTGATGCGATCCGATGCCACCTATGACGTGGTTCATGTCTGGAAGGGGCAGTTTTTTCGACTCGATTTGCATATTGAGCGCTTCGAGCGCGGTATCGCGAAGTTGCGTATGACCCTGCCTTTCGACGCGGCTGAGTTGGAACGGATACTCAAGGAGTGTGTTATTCGCTCCGGCTTGGACGATGCTTACGTTGAGATGATCCTAACCCGTGGCATACCCCGGGCCGGAAGCCGCGACCCGCGCCACGCCGTCAACCGGTTCATCGCTTTCGCAATTCCATTCGGTTGGATCGCCGATGAGGAACAGCGCCGCCGTGGCTTAAATCTACATATCAGCGCTATTCCGCGTATTGATCCGGCCTCAGTCGATCCGACCGTCAAAAATTACCACTGGCTCGACCTGGTGGCCGGCTTGTTCGAGGCCTATGACCACGACCGCGAAAACGTTATCTTAATTGACCGTGACGGAAATCTCACCGAGGGGCCAGGCTTCAATTTATTCGCTGTTCGCGATGGCACCGTAATTACCCCGGGAAGGGGCGTGCTCGAGGGCATTACCCGGCGCACGGCGTTGGAGCTTTGCACCGAGCTGGGTTTTTCAACGGAAGCCGGCATCGTTTCCGCCGCCGACCTCCGGGCGGCCGACGAAGCCTTCATCACCTCGACGGCCGGCGGCGTCATGCCGGTGACATGCATTGACGACAAACCGCTGGGCGATGGGCAGCCGGGACCCGTAACCAAGGCTGTGACAGAGTTGTATTGGGCTAAGCACAGCGATCCCGCATGGACAGTCCCTGTCCGCTGATAGCGGTGGTTCGAAAACTTCTAGATTTCTATGGATAAGTTTTGTCGGGGATAATATCCCGCAAAAACAATAGAATAATAAAGTTATACAATTTACCAGAAAGTTATCCCAAGGTTATCCACAAGGTTATCCACAACCGGCCTCCGTGACCTCACTTGATCTGGGTTATGGCGGGTTTCCGTTGTTCGATCTCTAATAAAACTACATCTAGAGCGATCAAGCAGGGATGGAGGGTTAGCCATGTCGATCCGCGATATCTTGGTCCATATGGACAGTGCTCAAAGTTGCGCCAGCCGGTTGGCGGCGGCGATACAGGTAGCCACCAAGCACGACGCGCAACTCATTGGACTATATCCGCTGTATAGGCCGAGAATACCGGCTTACGCCGAGGTCGAGATTCCCGCCGACGTGCTTGAAAGGCAGTTCGAAAACATTGTTGAGGCTGGCAAGCAAGCGGAGATGGGCTTCTATAAGGCAGCCGAGGTCGCCGGCGTCACAACGGCGTGGAAGTGTCCCGAAGGTGATCCGGTGGAGTTGCTGGCGACCCACGCGCGTTATGCGGACCTTCTTGTCGTTAGCCAGCGAAATCCGGATGGCGCCTTTTCATCCCCTATGGATGATGTTGCCGAACAACTAATCCTCACCACCGGCCGGCCGGTGCTTGTTGTACCCTACAACTATCAGGGAAACGCAATCGGCTCACGGGTGATGGTTGGTTGGGACGCGGGGCAGCGGGCCGCCCGGGCGATGCAGGATGCGATCCCAATTCTGCAAAAGGCCGACGAGGTTTCAGTCATGGCGGTCAACCCGAAGTCCAATGGGAAAGACGGAGGCAACATGCCCGAGGTTGGCGCGGCTGCCCATCTAAGCCGGCACGGCGTCACGGCCACGGCTGACCACGTTGTCGCAACGGAGCTTAGCGTCGAGGATCAGCTATTGGCGCGGTCGGCGGATATGTCGGCCGATCTATTGGTTACCGGCGCCTACGGACATGCCCGCTGGAAGGAGCTTATTCTCGGCGGCGTGACTAGGCATCTCCTTGACGTCATGCCGATCCCGGTTCTTATGTCCCACTGACGCCAGCGGTTAGCTACGCCGTTCGGTGGCCCTCGGATCAAGGGCGTCTTGCAGGCCGTCGCCGAGAAAATTGAAGGCAATGACGGTGACGAAAATCAGTATGCCGGGATAGAACGCCAGCGCCGGCGCGTCCCAAATCAGTTCCTGGGCATTGGTCAACAGGTTTCCCCAACTCGGTATGGGTGGCTGTATGCCGAGGCCCAGGAAACTAAGCACCGATTCCAGCAAGATTACGTTGCCCACGGAAAGCGTCGTAGCGACGATGATGGGTGAAGCTAGGTTGGGCAGGATGTGAACGGTCATGATGCGCCATGCTGATGCACCTTGAGCCTCGGCAGCCCGGACGAATTCCCGCTCACGCAGGCTCAGGGCGCTGCCCCGCACCAGCCTGGCGACTGTTGTCCATCCGACCAAGGCGACGATGACGATAATGCGGTATAGGCTGACATTTTCCGACGTCACAAAGGCGTCGGGGAGGCCCAGTTTATCCAAATCAAGCGCCGCCAGCACGATCAGTAACGGCAGCAGGGGCAGTGCGATGATGCCGTCCGTGAAGCGCATTAGAAAAGCGTCCCAACGTCCGCCGTAGTACCCCGCGGTGAGGCCGATGAAAGTTCCGATCACCGCTGCCGCCACAGCCGCCGTCAATCCGACAAACAATGAAATCTGGCCGCCGTACAGCAGGCGGGCCAGCAGGTCGCGGCCCAATTCGTCAGTTCCAAGAGGATGGCCGGCGCTGGGCGGGCTGAAGCGGTTGAACAGATCAACAGCGTTGGCATCCGTATCCAGGGCGAGTTCGGTGACGGGCGCCGCCAAGGCGGCCAGGGCCAGGGCCACGAGCACAAAGGCGCTGGCTACGGCCAATCGGTGTTTGAGAAACCGTTGCCAAGTTAGCGCAAACATGGACTGGCCCGGGGACGTGCTGGCACTCATCGCTCGACCTCACGAAACGATATCCGGGGGTCGAGCCCAACATAGGCGGCATCGGCGAGGAAATTTCCGACCAGTGTCAGCAAAGTAGCGAACAGCAACGCCACCAGGGCCAAATTGAAGTCGTTGCCCATGATGGAATCAAAAATCAACTTACCCATGCCTGGGTAAGCGAAGATCGTTTCTGTGATCAAGGCGCCGGAAAATAGGTAACCGAAATCGAGAGCAATTACTGTAACCACCGGGATCATGGCGTTGCGCAGCCCATGGCCTAGGACCACCGCGACTTCGCCGAGACCCTTGGCACGGGCTGTCCGGATGTAATCCTGGCGCAGTGTCTCGATCATTGCAGCGCGCATGTAACGGGTATGGCCGCCGATGCTGGCAATGGTCAGGCTGGCCACCGGCAGCACCAGATAACGCGCATTGTTCCACAGCCCCTCGGCCCCCGAGAGCGCCCCCATGCCGCCGGCCGGCAATACGCCCAGAATCACCGCAAAGACGATGATCAACAGCAGTGCCAGCCAGAATGGCGGCACGGAAATGCCGGCGAAGGCGGCGGCGTTGATGGCGTAGTCCAGTTTCGAATAGGGGCGCGTTGCTGCGATAACGCCGGCGGGCAGGGCGATGGCCAGGGCCAGAAGAAAGCTCAACCCGAGCAAGACCACCGTATTACCCATGGCCGGACCGAGGATCTCCAGTACCGGCCGTGCATGCAGGCGGGAAAAGCCGAGATCACCCGACAGCGCCGATGAGAGCCAGTTGCCGTAGCGCTCGGTGATCGGCTTATCGAGAGAGTAAAGCTCGCGCAGTCGCGCCGCGTCGTCGGAGGTGATTTTGGGATCGGCGGTGATCATCAGATCCACCGGATCGCCGGGCATCAACCCCATCAGCCCGTAGATAACGAACGACATCACCGCGAGCACAATGAGCGATTGAACCAGGCGGTTGAGGAGATAACGGGCCACCGCCGGTTATCCCTCGCGCGGGAAGCGCGTCGCCGCCATGCTGGGGCGGTCGTTGATGCGGCTCCACCACTCGAGCCACCGAACATGGCCGTTGAGCAGATCGTTACCCTCGGGGGCCGCTCGTAACAGCGCGATCATGGGGGCTGCATGCAAATCGGCTAGGGTTGGTGTCGTACCTAAAAAATAATCCCCGCCTTCCATCAAATCTTCAATGGCCGCAAGGCACGTTTCCGCTAGGGGCAGGGCGGCGGTGATCTTGGCTTGATCGGGTTCACCGTCGCTGTCCGAGCCTTCGACAAATATGTCCCATACCCAGGTGCGGTACGCGTAGCTATCGAGGATGGAAATAATTTGGTTGGCCCGGGCCCACAGCTGTAGATCTTCCGGCATTAAGGACCGGCCTGGAAACGCCTCGTCAATGTAGCGGGTGATCGCGCTGGTTTCATACAGACGGACCCCGTCATGCTCGAAGGCCGGAATTCGTTTGAACGGTTGGCGCTCAACATAATCCGCCGGCAGTCCGTCCGCGGCGAAGATATCGGTCTCCTGCAATCGATAGGGGACGCCCTTTTCCTCAAGCGCCAACAGAACGACACGGGTGTAGACGCTGTAAGAAGCGCCAAAGACGATCGGATCGCTCATCGCATATCTCTCCATGTTTCCACCCAAAGGCTGGTCGGGTCTTGGTGGCCGGTCGGTTCGACGCCCGTGAGCCACTTCGGTAAGATATGCGCGTTGGCGCGGAAATAAAGCGGGATCACCGGCAACTCCTCGGCGTAAATCTCCTGCAGCCGCTTCCACATGACCTTGCGTTTTCCCCGGTCCAGTTGAACTTCGATGCTTTCCAAAAGCTCGTCCATTTCGGCGTTCTTGAAGCCGGTGTAGTTCTGCCCCGCATAGTTGTTGAACTCGGTCGGGATATGAGCGGAATGCAGCGTTGTCCGGGGTACGCTCTCCGGCGCGCTGATCCAGGCATACATGGCGAAACTCTTGAATTTCCGCTCGGTCACGGTCTGGCCGAAAAACACCCGCGCCGGCTCATTCCGAATGCGGACATCGATACCGGCGCCTTTCCATTGGCTTTGCAGGACCTGTTCGACCAGCTCGCGGGTCCGGTTGCCGGCAGTGGTCATGAGTTCGAAAGCCAGCCTGTCACCTTTCTTATTGTGGCGGATGCCCTTTTTACGCACGGTCCAGCCGGCCTCATTCAGCAACCGCGCCGCCTTCTTGGGATCGAAGGGGTATTTCGAAATATCGTCGGCGTAGACCCAGTCCAGAGGATTGACGCTGGTGTGGGCCACTGGCTGGCGGCCAGCAAAAAGTTTCGCACTGATGGCTTCGCGGTCGAGGGCGTGTATCAGGGCGTGGCGGACGCGTTTATCGGCGAGAAACGGATTGTCCAGGTTAAGATCGATGTGTTCGTAAATTAGGCCCGGCTTGTAGAGAATATTGAACTTCTGACCGTGTCGCTTCTCGAAGGTCAAGGCTTGGTCGACGGTCAATCCCAGTTCGCCGGCGATCATGTCGATGCCGCCGGACAGCAGGTTGGCCTCCAGCGCCGCCGTGTTTTCAATGACACGGACAACGATGCGCTTGAACTGCGGTCTTTTCCCGTACCAAGTTGCGTTGGGCTCCAGCACCACATGTGACCCCGACACCACTTCGGCAATCACGTAGGGCCCGAAGTAGAGGGCTTCGTTGACAGTGTCCGTATCAAAGGCGGTACGCGTCTTATACTTGACCGGATCGGCGAAGTTGATCTCATCGACATGAGCCGGCAGCAAATTAAACCCGTTAATGGCGTTGTAGTCGAAAGTCCGTTTGTCGAAATGGAGGGTGAAGGTCTTCTCGTCGATAGTGTCGACCTTATAGAGGCTGCGGTAGAACTCGATATTGCTGACGCCAGATTTCTTGTGGCGGCCGACCTTCCAGGTAAATATTACGTCCTTTGTCGTCACCGGTGTCCCGTCGCCCCATTTGGCGCCGGGCTGAATATCATAGGTCACGGCCATGCCGTTCTTGCCCTTGGGTGTGCGCTCCGGCTTGGCCAGGCCGTTTTCCAGGGTCGGCAGCTTCGTGCACAGCATGCAGATCAGGTTCCAATCCTTGTCGTAGGCTGTGAACGGCCGTGCCGTCATGTCCAGGATGTAGGTCTTGGCCAGCATGGAATCGATATTGGGATGGAAGGAGGCTGGGAACTGGGTGATGCCGATGATGAGCTCACCCTTTGCCGCCCGTGCGGGCAATGGAGTTATGGCTGCCCATGCCAAAAGTGCCAGGATCGTGGCCGCGATGATTTTGTTCGATCTCAACATACCGGCGAAGGTATCACGGCTTCCCGCTGATGTAATGGGTGAGTAATGCCCTGGCTTCCGCGGAGTTCCAGTCCGCGGCGCCCATGAGGTAGCCCCTGACCCGTCCCTGACGGTCAATGACGAAGCTCCATGGCAAACCTTCCCGGACACCGAAGGCCTCGGCGGCTCGGCCGGCCGGGTCGGTATGTGCCGGTAGGTTCGTTATGCCGAGGCGTGCGAAGTAGGGCTGAACCAGCTTTAACCCCTCACTATCCAGCGACAAGGTTACAACGGTGAAATCATCCCCGCCCAATTCCACCTGCAACTGATCGAGATCGGGAAGTTCGCGCAGGCAGGCGGCGCACCATGTCGCCCATAAGTTCAGTAGTACCACCCGGCCCCGGTAGCGGGTCAGATCGGTGATGCCGCCGCGCTCTGTGTGCATGGGAGTGATCGGGGCTTCCGTCACCGGTGTAATCGTCGTGAAGGAACGCTGCCGCCCGTGAAAGGACGGCGGGTCGCCGGCGGTAGCCGTGCTTACCGCAAGAATAAAAATGAGGATACTGCGCCGGAAAACCATGAGAGGGAGTATCGGCGACCGGCCGGTCTGACGGCAACCGGAGAGCGGGCCAATCACGAATTCGTGTCGCCCATCGAACATCAAAAATAAAAAGGTTTAACGGGCGATTGGATTGCCGGGTTCGAGGGACCATTCAGCCATGGAGCCATCGTACATACGGGCCTTTTCGTTACCGAGTATCTCGTGGCTAACGAACCAACCTAACGATGCCCAATGTCCCGTGCTGCAGAAATTGATGATGTCTTTCCCATTACCGCCTCCTCCGGCCTGTATGAGTGTTTTCAGAACTCTTGTGCTCTTGAATTTACCGCTCTTGGCTTCGGTCAGTTCCATGGCCGGCGTATTGCGGGCGCCCGGAATGGTCCCGTATTCCTTTACTGATTTCGATTTCTTCTTGCCTTGAAATTGCTTTGCTGGTCGGTGATCAATCAGGCCGACCCCCTTATTGGCTAGCGCCGCCTTGACGTCGCCTTCGGTAGCGATCATTTCAGGTTGGAAGTTAGCACGGAAGACTTTCGGAATTAGCGTGACGGGCACGTTGGACCACGGGTTCTTGGAATCCTTCAAATAAGCCGTCATGCCGCCGTCCAGAATTGAGACCTTGTCGTGCCCCAACACCTTGAAAGTCCAGTAAATACGGGTTGCATAACTCATATCCGTTGCGTTCTTTCCCCGCGCCGCGAGGACTACGTGGCTGTCATTGCCGATGCCCAGATAACCGATCATTTTTTCCAAACGGGCCGGATCGGGCAACATGCCATAGACGCCATTCACCTTCTCACGCCAGCCGTCGCGCCGATAATCGGTGAAGACGGCCCTGGGGATATGACCTTTGTCGTAATCACGCTCCGAGCGGACATCGACAAAAACGACGCCTGGTGAACTCAGATTCGCTTTGACCCAGGCGGCGTCAACCAATGGCTCCGCAGCCTGCAGGGGCCACGCCAGCCAAGTCATCGATAGCAATACAGCCAGCCGAAGGAGCCTCATTTCAATCTCCCCCTAGAACTTATTCAGACCCTTTGCCGCCATGGGCCTTGGACCAAGCGATCGGATCATCGAGAAACGCACGTACCCCAGCGACGGCCTGTTCGCTAAAATATTGCCCTTCCTCGGCGACCGTCAAGACGTCCTGCCATGTCGCCAGATAGTGCATGCGCACACCCGCTTTCTCCAAGGTGTCCAGGGCGCCGGGAAAGGCACCGTAGAAAAACACCACGAAAATATCCGTAACCTCGGCGCCGGCTTGGCGAAGCGCATTAACGAAGTTGATCTTGGATCCGCCGTCCGTGGCTAGATCCTCGACCAACAAAACTTTCGCCCCGGGCTCAAGATTTCCCTCGATTTGGGCGTCACGGCCAAATCCCTTCGGTTTCTTTCGTACATAGAGCATCGGTTTATCGGTCCCGGCCGCAATCCATGCCGCGTATGGGATTCCTGCGGTTTCGCCACCAGCGACCATATCTGTCGTGTTCAGGCCGGCATCGCTGCGGAGCATTTCAATACCCATTTTGACGATCCGCTGGCGGGCCTCGGGAAATGAAATGACCCAGCGGCAATCGATATAGACAGGACTGGCCCAGCCGGCGGTGAGCATATAAGGCTCCTCGGGGCGAAAATTTACGGCTTTGATGTCGAGCAGCCATTTGGCCGTCTCGCGTCCCACCGGTGTTATGGTCGCCGGATTTGCTTTTTCTGGCATTTGGTTTCCCTTATGTTTGGCGCAGCCCCACAAATGACTGGAACGAATTTCTTCACAATGCGAAACAGGTCCTTCGTTTTAGGAAGAAACGCCGGAACAGACAACGGAATCTCGTCAACAGGAACGAACATATGAAAATCGCAATTTATGGGGCCGGCGCAATCGGCGGGCATTTGGGCGTTCAATTGGCACTTGGTGGCCAGGATGTAACTTTGATTGCTCGCGGCGCTCATCTGGCGGCCATGAAAGAAAATGGCCTTAAGCTTTTGATTGAAGGTGAAGAGCGGGTCGCGACAAACTGTTTTTGCACGGACGATCCCGCGGAAGCCGGCCCTCAGGATTACGTTATCGTCGCCCTCAAGGCGCATCAGGCCTATGAAGCAACCGAGCGGTTCAAGCCTCTGCTTGGGCCCGATACGGCTGTGGTGACAGCCATGAACGGGGTACCCTGGTGGTACTTTCACAAATTGGAAGGTCCGTTTGAAAACCACCGCTTGGAAAGCGTTGATCCAGGCGGCTGGCAATGGAGCATCATCGGACCGGAACGGGCCATTGGCTGTGTTGTCTATCCGGCGGCGGAAATTGCCGAGCCCGGTGTCATTAAACATACATACGGAAACAAATTCACCTTGGGCGAGCCCGATGGGTCCATGTCCGAACGCTGTCAACTGCTCAGTGACGCCATGGAAGCATCCGATTTGAAAGCGCCGGTGCGTGATAACATTCGCGATGACATCTGGATCAAATTGTGGGGAAACCTGTGCTTTAACCCGATTTCGGCGCTGACCGGCGCTACTCTGGATGTGGTTGCCACGGAGACGCCGACCCGGATATTGGCGCGGTCCATGATGCTGGAGGCGCAGGAGATCGGTGAGAAGCTGGGTGTCAATTTTCGTGTCGATATCCATCGCCGTATTAACGGCGCAGCGGATGTCGGCGCGCACCGGACCTCCATGTTACAGGACCTGGAAAACGGTCGCGCCATGGAAGTTGACGCCTTGGTGACCTCGGTGCAGGAGATGGGCCGGCTGGTCAATGTCCAGACTCCCTATATCGATGCAGTCCTTGGATTGATCCAGCAACGCGGCCGGGCGCTTGGTCTCTATCCGACTTTTCCGGACGACCTACCCACCGACGACGAGCCGCGCGACGTCTTGGATTGACGCGTAAGGATCAAGAGGGGGAGACGGCAGGTCAGTGAATAGACAGGAGCGAAGGCACCAGAAGAAGCAGGCTAATAAGACACCGCAGCCGGCAAAACGCGACGCCGCCGTGGAGAAGCTTCTGGCTGAGGCCAATGGGTACATGGAGTCCGGCCAGTTCGCGGAAGCGGAAGAGCTCTACCGGGATATTACGGCTCGAGCGCCAACCGACGCAGAGGCCTTCCACATGCTGGCCCTGATTGCCTACCAGGAAGGCCGACTGCCAGAGGCCGGCGATTTCATCCTGGAAGCCATTACCCGTGATGAGCATACCGTCGCTCTGCACGCAAATTGCGGCGCCATTATGAATATGCTTGGCCGCCCCCAAGAGGCGGAAGCGGCATCGCGGCATGTCATCAATCTCGATGCCTCACATGCCGAAGCCTACAACAATTTGTCGGTGGCGCTGGAGGTGCAGGGCCGGGTTGACGAGGCGTTGGAAGCCTGTACCGAGGCGCTTAAGTTACGACCCGACTATCCCGAAGCCCATATCAACCACGGCAACATGCATCTCCGCCGGGGTGACATGATCGACGCTGTCGAGGCTTATGCCGCCGCCATACGGGTGGCGCCTGACAGCCCCATGGCGCGGGCAAATATGGGTGTGGCGCTTCGTGAACTGGGTGAGTTGACGGAGGCCGAGGCCCAGTGCCGGTTGGCGATTGAACTCAATGCTGACTATGCCGACGCCCACAACTCGTTGGGAAATGTTTTGGTCGTCATGGGCCGGCCTGGTGAAGCGGTGACATGCTTCCGGCGTGCCGCGGAACTTAGGCCTGGGTACCGTGAGGCCGAGATCAACTTGGCGGCGGCACTGCACCGCGACGGCCAGTTCGAGGAAGCAGAGCGGGCGTATCGAACCGTTATCGAGAATGACGGCGACTTTGCCGAAGCCCATGCCGGGCTTGGCGTTGTTTTGTTGACCGATGGCCGTTTGGATGACGCGGTTGCTGCCTTTAGGCGCGCCATCGAGATCAAACCTGAGTTGGGGGACGCGCACTATAATCTGGCCTCGGCTGTCGGTGCGGAAATGACCGACACAGAGTTATCCGAAATGCGCAATCTTGCCGAGGATTCTGACTTGCCGGCGCGTCAGCGGATTGGAATACGATTTGCCCTCGGTGAGGCAGCCGATCAGCGCGATGACACTGAGGCGGCATTTATCCACTTCGACGCGGGCAATGAATTGCGCAAGCAGGAACTGGACCGGATGGGGCAGCGGTTTGACGCCGATGCCCACGATCAATTCATTGATGAGATCGCGAACCTGCTTGACCGTGACTTTGTCGACCGTCATGACGGGTCCGGGCTCGACTCGGACGTTCCGGTTTTTATCGTCGGCATGCCGCGCTCGGGAACAACACTTGTCGAGCAGATCATCGCCAGCCATCCCGCCGTGTTTGGTGCCGGCGAGGCGAACACCATGTCCGGATTGATTGACGATTATCCTGCCGGCGTATCCGATCTCGAAGTTGGGGGTCTGGCGGCGATGGCGGGCACCGCCCTTGACCGGTTTGCCGAGCCCGGTGCCGGCAGCCTGCGCGTCGCCGACAAGACGCCGTTTAATTTTCTATACCTGGGACTAATCCAGATGCTGCTGCCCGGCGCCCGGATTATCCACTGCCTTCGCGATCCCTTGGATACTGGTCTTTCGTGCTTTTTTCAGAATTTTGTCGACGTTCACCCCTGGTCCATGGACCAGGGTGATATCAGCCGCTATATGCTGGCCCACGACCGGCTCATGAACCATTGGCGTGGTGTCCTTAGCTTACCCATGATGGAGATTCGCTACGAAAGCTTGTTGGCTGACCAGGAAGCAGTGAGCCGTGACGTGATCGAGTTTCTAGGATTGGATTGGGATGGCGCCTGCCTCAAGTTCTTTGAAACTCGGCGCCCGGTTCTGACTGCATCGAACTGGCAGGTCCGCAAACCGCTTTACTCCACATCAAGAGGCCGCGCGGCCGCTTACGAAACGCAATTGTCGCCGTTGATTGAGGGGCTCAAGGGATAACGTGCTCACGATGGGCTGTCCGGAACAACGCAACGCGACTTTGGGAACCACACGTTGACCGTCGTTCCCTCGCCAACAATGCTGTCAATCACAAGCGTCCCGTCGTGCAATTCCGCTAGAGATTTGGCCAGGGGAAGACCAAGGCCCGTTCCTTCGCCTGGTTTAGTGGTCGCATTCGCCACCTGACCGAATGGGTGTAAAACCTTATCGATATCCTGCGCCGCAATACCGGGACCGCCGTCGCTGACCGAGATCAACAATCCCCCGTCATCCGTGCCGGTGGAGGCGATGGTAACCGGCATGTCCGGCGGCGAAAATTTGACCGCATTGGACAATAGATTCAACAGAATTTGCTTTATCCGCAGCCGGTCACCATTGAGCATTGGCAGGTCGCCATTTTTTTCCTTGTCGTACTGAACCTTTGCCGTCACTCCATTACCATTGGTCATGCGAATGCATTCTCCGATCACATCCCCAACTATGATCGGTTCTTCCGTGAAATTCATCTCACCGGCTTCCATCTTAGCCAGGTCAAGAACGCGATTTATCAATTCGAGCAAATGCTCGCCAGAATTATGGATGTCTGTCGCATATTCTCGATATTGAGGGTTTTCCAGGGGGCCGAAAATTTCGTTGCTCAAGACATTTGAAAATCCAATGATTGCGTTTAAGGGCGTCCTTAGTTCATGGCTTATATTAGAGAGGAAGTTCGTTTTCTCCTGAGTCGCGCGTTCCGCCCTCTCCATGGCCATAAGCACGACTTTCTCGGCGGCTTTTTGCTCGGTGATATCGTGCAGCATGGCGGTAAAGACCATGTCCTCACCGATCTCGAACTTTGAGATTGTTGACATGATTGGGAACTCGGTCCCGTCCTTGCGAACTCCGATGACATCGGAATTTTTGTTCATACGCCGGTGAGTATCCGGAGTTCCCAAAAAGCCAACCGGATGCGCGCTATGTGCTTGACGGTATCGTTTGGGTATTAAGTTCTTAAGATTGCTGCCAATGAGTTCCTCTGCTTTATATCCGAACATACTTTCCGCGCCCGTGGAGAGCATCTGAATGATGCCGCGGTCATTGACCGTAACAATTGAGTCAGGAGATATTTGCAGGAATGTGCTGATTTGTTCTGTTTCATGCCTAAGAATCTCCGCGTTTGCCCACTTGGCAACAATCAGCAACGTAGCCGTGACCCAAATGGCGAACCCAGCCAACACGCGATTGGCGACGACTACCCATGGCGTGCCCGCCGGCGGGGAGTAGATATAACCCGCCAGAGTGAGGATGGAGCAGAGAACGGCTAGCGCAAGAACAGTACGGTGTCCGGGAACCCACCAGGAAATCAAAATGACAGCCACGTAGGGAACGCCGCCGGCCACTCCCAGAGGTAGGTTGACGTCAATGGCGAGAATTGCGGTGGCTAGAAGCAACGCCGCGGTGATGTAGGCGTATGTGCTTTGTGTTTTGGTGTTAGAAGGCTTCACTTTCGCCGATACCTCAGCCCGTTAAGTCGCCAGTTTGATCAAAGTGCCGCCGGCCGGTCGCGGTCGGACGGGCCGGGGTGCGTTAGGAGTGCGTAGCAGGGCGTGTGTTAGTTTCCTTTATGTTTGGGCACGTAGCCTGCGTCGCCAAGGGTGTCGAAATAATCAGTAAGGTCCGGGTGTTCGACCGGGTGGCCAGTTTCATCCGGCTCCAGGTTGCGCTCCGCGACATAGGTCCGGTGCTCAAAACCATCAACCAGCACATGGTACCAAGGTGACTCCCTGGGCGGCCGGCTCTTGGCTACCGTCTCGTACCAATCGTCAGATCCATGAAAATAGGGATCTACGTCAATGACCACGCCGCGGTAATCAAACAATCGATGGTGGATGATCGCACCCACGGCAAACTTTGCTGACGATTCCGGTTCCATAAATCCCATGCTCTCTCGATGCTGGTCGGCCGCACCATATCCAATAACGGGAGTGATTACCACTGTATTCAACATGATCGGGCCGTTTATATCGCCTATCTCAGGTGATAGAAGGATGAACGACCCTGCGTCACCGCAACCCGGATATTAATGTGACCTCCGAGAACCCTCCCTCTGACCCGATAATTTGGCTTCTGATTGATGACCGGGCCGGCAACCGCTCTCAGTGTGTGGGCGTGGCCGAGGCACTGGGACGTGCCTATGAAATTCGCGAGATCAGCTATGGTGCGCTTAGCGCGATTCCGAATTTGTTTCTTGGTGCGTCGTTTTGTGGACTGACGCAGGCGAGCCAGGAATTGATGGCACCGCCTTGGCCCGCCGCGGTCATTGGCGCCGGACGCAGGACGGCGCCTGTGGCGCGCCGCATAAAAAAACTGAGCGGCGGCGGCACTAAGTTGTTTCAGGTCATGCATCCGGGCAGTGGAGTAGGTGATTTTGATTTAATCGCGGTTCCTAATCATGATCATTTCCCCGATGGACCCAACATTCAGAAAATTACGGGAGCACCGCACGGATTGACTCCGAAGAAACTCTCCGAAGCAGCGGAACATTGGCGCGGGCGGTTTGATGACCTACCCGGACCGCGCATTGCTTTAATTGTTGGTGGCAGTACCAGACGGCGGCGATTCACTGAAACCATGGCCCGCGAGTTGGCTGAGCAAGCCTCCCGCATGGCCAAGTCGGCCGGAGGGTCGCTTCTTGTGTCTACCAGCCGCCGCACCGATGAAGCGTCGGGCAAGGCATTAGTTGAAGGAACCACCGTTCCGGCGCGAGTGTTTCGTTGGGGTGATGAAGGCGAGAATCCGTATGTCGGCTATTTGGCTTGCGCCGATGCGGTGATCGTTACCGGCGACTCCATGTCCATGTGCTCCGAGGCCTGCGCCGTCCCTGTGCCGGTGTATATCTATGCGCCCGATACTTTGATCACCGAAAAGCATCGCCGACTGCACGAGGAATTGTTCGAAGGTGGTTATGCGCGCCGCCTTGAAGGGACTCTGGAGGAGTGGCGCCACCCCCGTTTGAATGCCGCCACTGAGATCGCCCAGGTTATCGCCGAGATCATGGAGGCATGAGTCCATGCCGCGCTTCGCCGCCAACCTGAAGTTTCTGTTCCAGGAGCTGCCCTTGATGGAGCGTTTTGAAGCCGCCGCCAAGGCAGGCTTCGCCGGTGTGGAGTACCAGTTTCCTTACGGTGAACCGGTCGCTGAAATGCGCAAGCGGCTGGACGACGACGGCCTTCGTATGGTGTTGATCAACGCGCCGGCGGGTGATTGGCAGGCCGGCGACAGGGGGTTGGCTGCGCTTCCCGGCCGCGAAAGTGACTTCCGAGCCAGTATGGCTGAGGCCATCGAATACGCTGGCGCCCTTGGGTGTTCGCGTATTCATGTCATGGCGGGTGTTCCCGGCGTGCAAGTGAACCGCGAGACGGCACTGTCAGTATTTACGGAAAATCTCAGTTATGCGGCAAAGCTGGGGATTGCTGAGGGAATTCGAGTTCTAACTGAACCCCTCAATCCGATGGATGTTCCGGGTTACCTTATCGCCTGCGCCGCGGATGCCCGGTCCATAATGTCCGCCGTCGCCAGCGACAACCTGTTTCTGCAGTACGATCTCTACCACGGCGCCATGAATGGTGACGACTTGATGGAAACGGTGCGTGGAAATCTCGACGTCATCGGCCACATGCAGGTGGCGGCGGCGCCCGGCCGCGGCGAACCGGTTGACGGCGATGTCGACTACACAAGCCTGTTTGAGGCTATCGATGTCATGGGATATGGCGGGTGGATCGGCTGCGAATATACGCCGGCGGCAGGTACCCTAGCAGGCCTGGGTTGGGCGTCGGTCTACGGAATTGGGCGCCCGTTCCGTCCGGTTCCGTAATATAGTCTCCTTTCCAATCGGGGTGCGGCTTTCAGCTCCTATCGTATTCATGCCAAATTTCATAATGCCTGCGAAGCCACAGATGGAGACTGCAAATGAATAATCAAAAGAAAAATGTATCCGGCCAATGTCTATGCGGTGCTGTGTGCTATGAGATCAGTGGTGCCCTGAGTGATCCGCATGCTTGCCACTGCGGTCAGTGCCGTCGGCAGAGTGGACATTACACGGCCACCACGCATGTCAAACGCGCAGATTTTTCGCTAATCAAGGAACGCGGCTTGAAGTGGTATCGCTCGTCGGAGATTGCGGAGCGCGGCTTCTGTGCTGAGTGCGGCTCACCGCTGTTTTGGGACGATGGCGGCGAGGACGTGTACATCAGTGTCGGCAGTCTAAACCAACCGACCGGACTAAAGCTTGCCACTCACATATTTGCCGATGAGAAAGCCGACTATTACGAGATTAATGACGATTTGCCAAAGTTTGCCGGCTATGACCGTCCGCTGGCCTAGGATTAGAGACCGGATGCAAATCAGAAACAGGAGCGTTAGTCGCCGGCGCTCCAGGCTGACACCTCTTGGCACTGCTCGCCGAGCCCTTCGACGCCGAGCCGCATGACATCGCCGGGTTTTAGGAATACCGGGGGAGTTTGCCCGAGGCCGACGCCGGGCGGTGTTCCGGTGGCGATAACATCGCCGGGCATCAATGTCATAAAGCGGCTAATGTAGCTGACCAGATAGGTGATCCCGAATATCATGGTCGAAGTGTTGCTGTCCTGGTAACGATGGCCGTTGACCTCACACCAAATGTTGAGGTTTTGCGGATCGGAGACTTCATCGGTGGTGACCAACCAAGGACCCAAGGGTGCGAAAGTGTCGGCGCTCTTGCCCTTGACCCATTGCCCGGTGCCGTCAATCTGAAAACCGCGTTCCGAGACGTCATTCATGATCGAGTAGCCGGCAATGTGGCTGGCGGCTTGGTTTTGATCCACATATTGGGCGCACTTGCCGATGATCACGGCCAGTTCAACCTCCCAATCTCCTTTTTCCGAATCGCGGGGCAGGACCACTGTGTCGTTGGGGCCGGTCAGGGACGTTATCGCCTTAGTAAACAGGATCGGCTCGTCGGGAACCTCCAAGGAGGCTTCGCGGGCGTGGTCAGCGTAGTTGAGCCCGACGGCGATGATCTTTCCGATACCGGAGACAGGCGGCGCAAAACGAACGGTCCCTTCGACAACAGGCAATGTTTCCTGATCAAGCTTTGCCAAAGCCGCCAGTCTTTCCGGCGCCAAGGTGCCGCAATCGATATCATTGAGTTTATCTGAGAGGTCCCGGATGCGGCCATCTGAATCAAGCAGTCCGGGCCGTTTTTGGCCTTCGGGGCCGTAGCGCAATAATTTCATGGAACCCTCATTTTATACCCAGGAGAAGTCTCGACAATGGATTGAGCCGTCTACCCAAGCAATGGTAAATCCGCTGCCGCGGCGATCGTATCGCCGGTTCGCACGGAAAAGGCGGATGCCTCAAGTGCCAGGGCGGCGGAGCGTTCTCCATCATCGGCGCCATGACCGCTCAGAATGTGCAACCCGCCGGCAAGGCCCGCATTGCGGCCCGCTTCGATGTCGCCGGCCCGGTCGCCGACAATCCACGAATCGGCAAGGCTGATGGGCAAATCCCGAGCAGCCCGAAGCAGCATTCCGGGATTGGGTTTGCGGTACTCATGGTCGGCAACATCATGCGGCGGCTTCCCCTCGGCGTGGTGCGGGCAGGCATAGACCGCATTGACGAAAGCGCCTTGGCCTGCCAACCCGTCGATGATGGCCTCCTGTACAGCGACAAATTCCTCCCAGCCGAAGTGGCCGCGGCCGATGCCCGCTTGGTTCGTGACAATGACCACCGCCAGAGACAAAGCATTGGCTTTGCTTATGATTTCCCAAACACCATCGACAAGGCGGACATCCTCGACCCGGTGTAAATAGTTGACCTCGTCGACAACGACACCATCACGGTCCAGAAACAATGCCGGGCGGCGGCCCGGACCCATGGCCCGGTTCAGGGTCTGGCGCCAAATTTCGTCATCGCCGATAGCAGCGCCGAAGGGGAGAGGGGGGTGAATACTCATGTATGCCTTTTTCTGTTGATTTTGGGGCGACTCATTTAATATGCTTGAGGAACAGGGGTTGGGGAAGCGGCGATCACAACGTAAAGGCGGATCGCTATGAAAGAAAGTTGTCTGGAAGTCTCAGTCCAGTTGACCCAATGCTGGATGCGCCGGGCATTCATCGGGTTCGGATGGCTGAACGTGGTTGTCGGTACAATCGGCATATTTGTTCCTGGACTTCCCACCACGGTATTCCTGATCATTGCGTTTTGGGCGTTTTCCAAAAGTTCACAGCGATTCCAGATGTGGGTGTGGAACCATCCGCGTTTTGGCCCCTCCATTCGGGCGTGGCACGAGCACAAGGTCATCCCCGTGCGCGCCAAGGTCATGGCCGCATCCATGATGACAGCCAGCTTCCTGGTCGTCACCGTGTTCGTGGCCGACTCCTTGATGCTGCCGGTAATCATGGCGGCGGTAATGGTGCCGGCGGCGGCCTATGTCTTGAGCAGAGCCAGCCATGTCCCCGTGCACGTGCCGGTCCGACGCTAAACAACGCTATCAATCATCAAGACTGATTTTACCCCGCCATCTTTTGACAGTGCTGGTTCGTTGCTTGTCGTCCAGGCGGCGCTGCTTGGCGCCTTTGGTTGGTTTTGTCGGGTGGCGCGGTTTTGGCGGAACGGCCGCGACACGAATCAATTCCGTTAGCCGTTCCATCGCATCACGCCGGTTTCGCTCCCGGGTGCGGTGCCGGCTTGCGGTGATGACGATGATACCTTCCTTGGTTATGCGTTGGCCGGCGATCTTCTCCAGGCGTAACAAAACCTCGAGGGGGATAGCCGGGCTTTGGCCCGCATCGAATCGCAATTGCACCGCGGTCTCGGTCTTGTTGACCTTTTGCCCACCCGGCCCTGGGGAGCGGATAAACTGTTCCTCAATCTCGTCGTCGTTGAGGGAAATGGCGGGCGTGACTTGGATCATGGGGCCGCAGTTTAACAGGTCACACTGAAAGTAAGAAAGGTTGCTTAATGCCACTGCCGTGGTTGGCAATCTCGTACCGCCACCTCTACATTGACCTATGACCGGAACCCTTTGGCACCTTGAACTGGCCGTCTTTCTATTCGCCGCCACTCATATCCTCCTACCTATGACAGGCTTGCGCGGCGCCCTGATCGCGCGGCTTGGGCAGTGGGGGTATTTGGGCTTTTACTCGTTGATTGCTGTGGTCACGTTGGCTTGGGCTATACAAGCCTATGCGGTGGCCCCCGAAACGGAGCTGTTTGTTCCCAACACCGCCATGCGGCACGCCTCGCTGACCGTCATGGTGTTTGCCGTCTATCTGGTGGTCGGCGGTTATACGACACCCAGTCCGACCATGATGGGCATGCAGCAGACCGGTTTGCAGCACGGTCCCCGTGGCGTTCTAAAAATCACCCGCCATCCGGTTATGTGGGGTGTGGCGCTATGGGGATTCTCACACGTCATTGCCCATGGCACCGCCGCCGCCTTGGTGTTCTTCGGCGGAATGGCGGGCGTGGCTCTGGCCGGTGCCGTCCATATCGACCGCCGCCGCCAAACTGATCTTGACGATTCCTGGGCCGACTACGCGGGACAAACATCTTTCATTCCGTTGGGCGCGGTCCTGACCGGACGCGCACAAGTGGTGAAAGGCGAAGTGAGGTGGTGGCAGACCGGTCTGGCGCTTGTCCTCTACGCCGCCCTGCTGGCCCTGCACGGTCCAGTTATCGGAATTAGCGTCACGCCATTTTAGGCGGCCCGCGCCATCTATCGGATTAGCCGCCCGTAAACGCTTGTATGCCCGTTTGCGCGCGGCCGAGGATGAGGGCATGGATATCGTGGGTGCCCTCGTAGGTATTGACCGTTTCCAAATTCATCATATGGCGGATGACGTGGAACTCATCGTGGATACCGTTTCCGCCGTGCATATCCCGCGCCATGCGGGCAATGTCGAGCGCCTTGCCTGCCGAGTTGCGTTTAATCATGGAGATATTTTCCGGTGGACAGTTGCCTTCGTCCAACAGACGGCCAACCCGAAGACAGGCCTGCAGGCCGAGGGTGATCTCGGTCTGCATATCGGCGAGCTTCTTTTGCACCAACTGGTTGGCGGCGATGGGCCGGTCGAACTGCTTTCGGTCCAAGGTGTATTGCCGCGCCGCATGCCAGCAGAACTCCGCCGCGCCGAGCGCGCCCCAGGCAATACCGTAGCGCGCCTTGTTGAGGCACCCGAAGGGGCCGCCCAGCCCCTTGACGTTGGGTAGCAGGTTTTCTTCCGGTACGAACACACTGTCCATGACCACCTCGCCGGTGATCGAGGTGCGCAACGACATCTTGCCTTCGATCTTCGGCGCCGACAGGCCGTCCATTCCCTTCTCCAGAATGAAGCCGTGAATAACGCCATCCAACTTGGCCCAGATGACGAAAACGTCGGCGATGGGCGCGTTGGAAATCCACATCTTGCTGCCGGTCAACTTGTAGCCGCCGTCCACCGCTGTGGCGCGGGTCTTCATGCCGCCGGGATCGGAGCCGTGATCCGGTTCCGTCAGCCCGAAGGCACCGACGATTTCGCCGGTGGCCAGGCGGGGCAGGTATTTTTGCCGCTGTTCTTCGGAACCGTATGCGTGAATGGGATGCATGGTCAGTGAGGACTGTACGCTCATGACCGAGCGGTAACCGGAATCGACGCGCTCGACTTCGCGCGTAATCAAGCCATAGCACACATGGTTGATGCCGGCGCCGCCATATTCCTCGGGAATGGTCGGACCCAACAGGCCCAGCTCGCCCATTTCATTGATAATCTCGCGATCAAAGGTCTCATGGCGATTGGCCTCGAGCACGCGCGGCATGAGTTTATCCTGCGCATAGTCTCGCGCCGTATCGCGGACCATGCGCTCTTCTTCCTCAAGCTGGCCGTCAAACAGAAACGGGTCGTCCCACTGGAACTGGGGCTTCTCAGACATTTTGATCCATCCTCTTGGTTCTATTTACCGGCAGTGGTGACACCGATCATGCTGTCGCGATTGACCAGCGCCGCCAACTCTTCCTCGTTTAGATCTTCGGTTCGCTCGGGGCGCATGGGAATTACCATGTAGCGCAGGTCGGCGGTGCTGTCATGCACTCTGACCTCCACGTCATTGGAAATTTCCGTACCGAATTCGCGAAGTACCTCACGCGGCTCGCGCACGACGCGCGAGCGGTAGGCGCGTGACTTGTACCAATCCGGCGGCAACCCTAAAAGCATGCGCGGATAGCATGAGCAAAGCGTACAGACGATAACGTTGTGGACCTCTGGCGTATTTTCCACGGCGCGGATGGGAATGGTGCCGGCATCGAGGCCCAGTTCGCCGGCGGCGGCAACCACGTCTTCGAGCAGGCGAGACTTAAACTCAGGGTCGACCCAGGCGCGGGCAACGGCCTTGGCACCATCGGCGGGGCTCTTGGAGTCGATGGACTCGATCATGCCTCTCAGGTCGTCGCGACTGATGATGTTCTTTTCGATGAGCAGATTGCCGACCGCCGCGGCCATGGCCATGTAGTCGGTGAACTCGCTATCCTCAGTATCCGGTTGCTTGGGGTGAGGGTAGGGCCAATCGTCGTGATCGTGTGAATGTGAATCACTCATGGCTCGCTCCCTTCATCTGCGTCGAGCCAATTTTCGTATATGGCGACAACAGTGGTATCGGACGGCTGTCCTGTGTATCCGGGCCACAGGTCGGTCTGCCGGAAGTTGACATGGTAGAGGGCCAACTTCGGTAATCCGTCACGGCCGTAGGCCAGTTCCTCCGGGTTGGCGAACTCTCCGGCGATGTTGGCGACAACGCCGGTCTTGCCGCGGATGAAATGTGGCGTGCGAACGTGGCCGGGAGGATAAGCCCGGCGGACATGGACCCGTTCGCCGATGGAGAATTGCGCGCTCATTTCGAAACCTCGCGCCATCGCGCCTGGACCTCTTCCATTTCCTTGCCCAATTCCTCGATGGTAATGACGCCTTTTTCGATCAGAATATTGGTGATCGAACTGATCCAGCGCTCGTAATAACTAAGTTCGTCGTAAATTCCAGGACCCAGGTCTTCGATGCCGCGCCGCAGTTCATCGACGGTCATGACCGAGGCATTCTTGCCGGTTAGCAGGCGCAGGATTGCATCTGTCCGTTTTTCCCAGGGTTCGTGAACGTGATCAGTCTGCTCCACCGGACCAGCCTCAAGGCCGCCCATATCGTGATGCCGGTGCATGTCCTGAACCTCCTGTGCCGTTGCCTATCTAAGGCTGCCACGGATAGTTGGAATCGGCAAGCGAACGTAGAGGTTTTGAGTGGCCCGTCGAGGCATGTTAGTAACTCGATTGTGCCTCTACGGGAGGGTGGAATTGCATGCGCGAGACCTTTACCGATTTCTCTCCGGACTCGGAGCTGGGCCGACTTCTGTCTGGCGTCAAATTGCTATCCCTGGACGTTGACGGTGTATTGACCGATGGCGGCCTTTATTACGCCGAGGATGGCGGCATTCAACGTAAGTTTAATGTACGTGACGGCGTCGGCATTGTCCGCCTGAGGGAAGTCGGAATTCCGGTAACGATTATTTCAGCCGGCGCGTCGGGGTCCATTCCTTCGCGGGCTGAAACCTTAGGGATTCCGCATGTGTTCACCGCCGTGGCAGATAAGTTGGCGACGCTCAGGACGTTGTGCTCCGAGTTGGGAGTAGAGCTGTCGGAAGTCGCTCATATCGGTGATGACATCAATGACGTTCCGCTGATGGCGGAAATCGGCCTGCCTATCTCAGTTGCCGATGCAAGCCCCGAGGCCCGCGAAGCCGCACGGATTGTGACGACCAATGGGGGTGGGAAGGGTGCCGTGCGTGAGGTTTGCGACGCTCTTATTCGGCTGCGCGGCAACGCCTAGCTCAGCCGCCCGACCACCGTTCAAACAAATCATGCTTGATGCCTAGATGATCAAGGGCGCGGCCGACACCCTGATGAACAATATCGATAATGGTTTCCGGCTTGTGGTAGAACGCCGGCATCGGCGGATGAATTCTGGCACCGATATCCGCGGCCTTAGCCATCAAATCCAAATGGCCTTTGTGTAATGGCGTTTCCCGCACCATCAGCACCAGTGGCCTGGCCTCCTTGAGGGTGACGTCGGCGGCGCGGATCATCAGATTGGCGGAGTACGAATTGGCGATTCCGGACAGCGTCTTGATTGAGCACGGCGCGATAACCATGCCGCGGGTCGGGAACGACCCACTGGAGATGGCGGCCGCCAGGTCCTTGTTGCTGTAGACCTCGTCAGCCAACCCGCGCAGGTCATCGAGACTGTCCCCAGTCTCGATTTTCAACGTGCGCAGGCCCATTTCGCTGACAATCAGATGCGCCGGTTGGCCCAGGTCCCTGAGAACTCGGAGCATTTCAACTCCGTAAATCACCCCGGTGGCGCCGGAGATGCCGACAATCAGCGGTTCGGCCATGTATTGCCTCCCTGGCTGGTTTCCAGCCGACGTTCCCTATACCTGATTTCAATCTGATTGGACATGGCGATGCGGAGGAAATCTTGCGCTTGCTCTCAGTGGCTCCTCGGGCCGACAATCGGCTAGGAGGCGGGACATGACATTCGTCGGCGAATTTCCAAAACCGAACAAGCTGCGTGCGGCAATTGAACAGGTCTATCGAGCCGACGAGAACGTGACGGTCCAAATTCTGCTCGACGCTTCGGAAATGGATTCCAAGAGCCGAAGGCGGGTTGAGGCCACGGCGCGGGGATTGGTCGAGGAAATGCGCAGACGGAGTCACGGGGCCGGCGGACTCGATGCTTTCATGCAGGAATACGAACTATCCAACCAAGAGGGCGTCACTCTGATGTGCCTCGCCGAGGCTTTGCTGCGCATCCCCGATGCGGAAACCGCAAGCAAGCTGATCCGGGACAAGATCACCGAGGCGGATTGGGAGGGGCATTTGGGTCGTAGCGATTCCGTGTTCGTCAACGCCTCGACCTGGGCATTGATGCTGACCGGGCGGGTCGTCGAAATGGATGTCGACGGCGAAGTGAATCCCGTCACCTATCTTAAGCGTCTGGTCGCCAAAAGCGGCGAACCAGTGATCCGTCAGGCCATGACCCAGGCCATGAAGATCATGGGGCGGCAGTTCGTTATGGGCCGGACCATCGATGAAGCCTTGGCACGGGCGGAGGAAGGCGAAGAAGCCGGATACCGTCATTCATTCGACATGCTGGGTGAGTCGGCGCTGACCGCCGAGGACGCCGCGAGGTATATGCAGGCTTATACCGATGCCATTGCCGCCGTTGGTCGCGATAGTGCCGGGCGCGGACCGGTCGAGGGGCCAGGTGTTTCGGTCAAACTTTCGGCTTTGCACCCGCGCTATGAACTGGCGCAGCGCCACCGGGTGATGTCCGAATTGGCGCCCCGCTTATTACAATTGGCGGAGCAGGCGCGGGACGTTGGCATTAGTCTTTGCGTCGATTCCGAGGAGGCTGACCGTCTCGACATTTCCCTAGACGTCATTGAAAGCGTCTCCGGCGCGCCGTCTCTAAAAGGTTGGGACGGGTTTGGGCTGGCCCTGCAGGCCTATCAAAAGCGTGCTTATTTCGTGATCGATTGGCTGGCCGATTTGGGCCAAAGGCATAAACGGCGCCTGATGGTGAGATTGGTCAAAGGCGCCTACTGGGACACGGAGATTAAATTGACCCAGGAGGAAGGGCTTGATGGCTACCCGGTCTTCACCCGCAAGGCCTCGACGGACGTTTCCTATTTAGCCTGTGCCCGAAAGCTGTTAGCCAACCCGAAGGTCTTCTACGGCCAATTCGCCACGCATAACGCGCATACGTTGGCGGCGGTAAAGGAAATGGCCGGCGCCGGGCAGGAGTATGAGTTTCAGCGCCTGCATGGCATGGGCGAGCCCCTCTATGATCAGATCGTCGGGGCAAAGGACACCCCAATTCCATGCCGGGTCTATGCGCCGGTCGGTTCACACGAGGACCTGCTTGCCTATTTGGTTCGCCGCCTGTTGGAAAACGGCGCCAACACCTCGTTTGTCAACCGGATCACTGATGCGGCGGCTCCCATCGATGAGATCGTCGCCGATCCATGGCTAGCGGTGTCGGAATTGACGGACAAACCCCATCCATCAATTCCATTGCCGGTCGATTTGTACGGCGAGGCTCGACGAAACTCGGCCGGCCTTGATTTAGGCCATACGGCTGTCTTGCGTGAGTTGGCGGAAGAACTAATCGCCCATAGCGGGCCGTGGCGGGCGGCTCCGGCTGGAGGAGGACAGGGTCTTGCGGAAGCCATTTTTGCGCCCGCTGACCGGAACCGCGAGGTCGGCACGGTCGTCAATGCGGCAGCCGTGGATATCGAACAAGCGCTGAGTGCGGCTCGGGAGTCGGCTCCCGGTTGGAATGACACATCGGCAGAAGACCGTGCCCAAGTATTGGAGCGGGCCGCCGACTTGATGGAAGAAAACACGGCCGAGCTCATGGCGCTTTGCGTTTGCGAGGCCGGAAAGACGATCACTGATACAGTGCCGGAAGTTCGCGAAGCGGTGGATTTTCTGCGCTATTACGCGCAGCGAGCTTGCATCGACTTTAGCCGGCCGGAAAGGCTCCCGGGACCGACCGGCGAGCGCAACGAGATTTCGTTGCACGGACGTGGGGTTTTCACCTGTATCAGCCCGTGGAACTTCCCATTGGCTATTTTCACCGGCCAAGTATGCGCCGCCCTTGCCGCCGGAAATGCGGTGATGGCGAAGCCGGCTGAACAGACGCCACTAGTTGCGGGTTATGCTGTTGATTTATTGCACCAAGCCGGCGTACCGCCCGAGGTTCTTCACCTTCTCCCGGGTGATGGCCCGTCAGTTGGCGCATCGTTAATCGGCGACGAGAGAGTTTCCGGCGTCGCCTTCACCGGGTCATCGGAAACGGCGAAAGCGATCAATAAGACGCTTGCTGGCCGGTCTGGAGCAATTGTTCCGCTGATTGCTGAAACAGGCGGCCAAAACGCCATGATTGCTGATTCTACCGCGCTACCTGAGCAAGTTGTTGGCGACGCGGTGTTCTCCGCATTTCGCAGTGCCGGTCAGCGATGCTCGGCGTTGCGGGTACTGTTTGTTCAGTCGGACATTGCCGAGCGGGTGATTGATATGCTGGCCGGAGCCACCGAGGAGTTGATGGTGGGTGATCCGGCGTTGCTGGCCACGGATGTGGGACCGATCATTGACAAAGCGGCGCTGGGAATGCTGGAAGCGCATGCCCAACGTATGGACCAGGATGGCCGGATGCTGTGCCGGGCAACGATCCCGGAAGCAGGCAGCGGGACGTTTTTCCCGCCGACGGCTTACGAAATTGAAAGCCTGGATATGTTGGATGGAGAAGTATTCGGCCCGATCCTGCATGTTATTCGTTACTCAGCGGACCGCCTCGAACAAGTCATCAATGCCATCAACGCGACGGGCTTTGGATTGACGTTGGGTATTCATAGCCGCGTCGATACAACCCAAAAAATTATCTATGATCAATTACGGGTTGGGAACACTTATGTGAACCGCAACATGATCGGTGCCGTTGTTGGCGTCCAGCCGTTCGGCGGGGAGGGGCTGTCCGGGACGGGTCCGAAAGCAGGCGGGCCGCGGTATCTGCATCGGTTTGCCGTTGAGCGGACATTGTCTGTGAACACCACGGCGGCTGGCGGAAACGCGGCGCTAATGTCCCTGCCTGAGTAATGCGACTCACGCTAATAATCTGAAAAAAAACGATAAATTTGACAGCGCTTCTTGACAGAGGTGAGTCCGAGAGTGTTCAATCTAGATCAATTTGGTACAGATCGGTAATCGATATGCGGCAATTTCCCGCCTTTTTTTATGACCCTGCTGACGGTCGGCTTGTTGGCCGCATGTTCCAGTGCCGATCCCTATGTCCATCGACCAAACGAATTTAACCGCGAGGCGAAGGAATTTGCGGTACCCGCAACGGATGTTCGAATGGTGACAGTCTGTTACGGAAAGTATGGAACCAATCCGCAATCGGTTTCAGCCTTAGCTCGCCAAGAGTGCGAGCGGTTTAATAAATCGGCGTCACTCAAGCGGCAATCGTATAACGTTTGCCCGGTAGTGGCACCAATAGCGGCCATTTACGACTGTGTTGGAAATCAGATGACCCAGGGATATAGCGGGGTCATGATGCTCGAACCCCTCTTCATACAAGGGAGCACACCATGAAAAAGATCGCGATTGTTGTTTTGGCACTGAGCACGGGCGGCTGCGCCCAGGATATGACGATGCCGGATGTATCCATGCCGGCATTGATTGGCGCGACAGCCGGTGCGGCACTTGGCGGTTATGCCGGATACCAGTTCGGTGGCGGGTTGGGACAAATAGCATATTCCACCGTTGGCGTGATTGTCGGGGGTGCCGGTGGGTACCTAGCTGCTGATCTGTTGCTGCCGTCGGATCTAGCTTTGTATGACAGTACGGCCCAAAAGGGTCTGGCGAGTTCTGCCGATGGACAAGTCCTCAGCTGGCATAACCCAGAGACCGGAAACCAAGGGGCATTCCGCCCAACCCGAACATTCACCGCCATGAACGGGCGTAGTTGCCGGCACTACCGGACGACAGTCGCGTTCATTGACAGGTTCGCCTCTGGTGATGGGACGGCTTGCCGGATGGCCGATGGCCGTTGGCAAATCGTTTCCAATGATTTGGGCTGATTTTCCGGCCAATTACCTGGAGACGACATGCTGGACCGCCGGCGCGTGACCAGTATCATTACAACGGCCATGGCGGCCTACGTGGTGTTTGTCGGGGCGCTTTTTCTGCTGCAGCGCCAAATGATGTACCATCCTGACCGTCACCTATCGCCAGCGGCGGATCGCGGCGTTCCCGGAATGAAGGTCATTACAACGTCGACTGCGGACGGTCTGGATTTGGTATCGTGGTATCAGCCGGCAAATCCCGGGCAGCCAACATTGGTTTTGTTTCATGGCAATGCGGGAAACATTGGTGACCGGGCATTCAAAGCGCGGCCTTTTCTGGAATCTGGATACGGTGTTTTGCTTGCCGGCTACCGGGGATATGGCGGTAATCCAGGCAGCCCCAGCGAGGATGGTCTCTACGCCGACGCCCGCTCAATATTGCATTTTCTGAATGCCTCGGACGTTACGCCGGAAAGATGGGTGTTGTATGGCGAGTCTCTGGGATCGGGAGTGGCTGTGGAAATGGCGCGGGAGTGGGCCGGGAGAACACCGGTTCGCGCTGTTGTCTTGGAGGCACCGTACACATCCATGGGGGACGCTGCGGCGATCCACTACCCTTTTATCCCAGCACGATTGCTTGTCCGCGACAAATTTGATTCGGTAGCGAAAATTGACGCAATCAAGGCGCCTCTGCTCATCATTCACGGGGACCGAGACGGCACCGTACCGATGAAGCTTGGCCGGCGATTGTTCGAGGCCAGCCCGGGACCAAAACAGGCCCACTGGATTCCTGGGGCGGGGCATAACAATCTCTATGATTTTGGCGCCGCGGCGCTAGTCCGTCAGTTCATCGATACTTTGGCCAGCAAATAACCCCCATTCGACTTGAACCTAAATACATAACTATTTGATATTAAACAAGTTAACGGGTTTCTGCTAACCGCGACTCTGCGCGGAATCACTTGACTCGCGCGGCTGTTCCGCATATGTTTTAGTGTGTAATGGTATAGTTGCGCCCGAAGTATGTTTGGGGAGCAGCGTTAACGATGGCGGCAACTCGCCGCTAGCGGAGTGGAAATGGCCCAGGTTCCCAAGCTTACTGCAGCCCCGGCGGCGCAAAGCGCGGCAGCGCCTCGACCGACGCCTGGATCGCGCGTAGCCAGTGTTGCGTCCTCGACCGTTGACGAAGCCAATCCGGTTACTGGTGCGCAACTGGATACGGCGCTGTTCGGGTTCGAAAACAGCCAGCCTGAGCTTAGCAATCGGGATGATGGCCAGAGACAAGCCCATGATCGCCGGCAACACCTTGGCATTCTAAATGCTCCGAGCCAGGCGTTCGCGGAACTCCTGGAGTACGATGCCCCGACAACAGCGGCGGCGGGTGGAGGCTCATCAAACCGCGAGAGGTCGTTCGCCGGGCTGGTTTCGAAGGCCATTGCCACATACGAAACCACCGCCAAAGTCATTCACGGTGATGGCCCAGTGATTGGAACTGAGGTCAGCGTGACCTTGTAGCGAACGTTCATAACCAGCGCATAGGTGGGCCGGTGGCCCTTTTTTTTGTGCCTGGATCGCCGCGGACAAGTCAATCGATTCCATTTTCGCGCCTCATCCTATATCCTTGTCGTGTACCGAGGCTGTGGGATTACCGGAGGCAGGATGCCGGCTGACGTCAAAAATGCGTTCGATGTGGCTTTTTATTTTGCTGATATGGCTCTGAACGACAACGAGTACCTGCAGCCACAGAAGTTGCAGCGGCTCCTGTTCATCGCTCAGGCTTATTACGCGGTGGCCTTCAATGGCCGCAAGCTCATGCCAGCGGTCTTTGTCGCCGACGAGATCGGCCCCATAGAACCAAACCTTTATGCCGCCTTTTCCAAGGGTCGACCCGAAATCGATGCCGATATATTTCTTCCGCCCGAAGTTCAATCGTTTCTCGACAATATCTGGCGGCGGTTTGGCCAGTACTCAGCCGAGCGTTTGACCAAGATGACGATTGAAACGACTGCCTATAAACACGCGCGTAAATACGGCGACCGGGCCGAAATACCTTTGGAAGCCATGAAACTTTCTTTTGCCCGCGCCGAAAATACCCCTGGTGTCGGACGCGTGGTCAAACCGAAGGTCTTGCGCACCCAGTCCGGCCGCGCGGTGACCGTGAAGACTTGGGTGCCCGGGGCGAAGAAGTAAATTATTCGTTAGGTTCTCCGATCCAGCCCGTTTCACCTTGCGGATTGTGCCGACTGCTATAGAATTTGCCGCGAACTCGTTATCTTTCCAGTAATCAGAAACGACTGGAGAGATCTGGGAAGCCAAACAAATAAACAGGGAGGGCAATAGCCCATGTTGACACGTAAAACAGTATTGAGCGCGCTAGCGTTCGGCGTTGCCGCAGCAGGGCTAGTCGCTGCTGGACCAGTCAGCGCGAAAGTCGAGGGTGATACCATTGTATTGGGCTCGGCGATTTCCTTCACTGGAAAGTATTCCACCAACGGCATTCATGCCAAGAACGGCTATAACCTGGGCGTCAAACGCATAAATGAAATGGGTGGCGTCAAGGTCGGCGGAAAAGCCTACAAGTTCAAGATCGTCTACTATGATGACGAGTCGACACCGCTACGCACGGCGCAACTTGCAGAGCGCTTGATCAAGCAGGACGGCATCAAGTATTTCCTCGGTCCATACAGTTCCGCGACTACCAAGGCCATCGCGCCGGTGACTGAAAAATACAAAATTCCCATGGTTGAGGCCGAAGGTGCAGCGCGTTCCCTATTCACCCAGGGCTACAAGTACATTTTCGCAGTGCTGTCCACATCTGAGCAGTACCTTGCCAGTTCAATTGCCTTGGCCGCCGAGATGGCCGAGAAGAGCGGCAAGAAGGCCAGCAGCGTTAAAATTGCCATGGCCTTTGAAAACGACCCGTTTTCGCTCGATATTCGCGCCGGGGTGATGGAAGACGCCAAAAAATTCGGTATGAAAATCGTGATCGACGACAAGTTGCCGCGTGATCTATCGGATATGGCCGCGACGCTGACCAAGGTCAAGGCCGTGAAACCTGACATTCTTGTTATCTCCGGCCATTCCAAGGGTGCGGCGACGGCGGCCCGCCAGATCAAGGAAATGAAGATTGACGTGCCGATGATCGCCATGACCCATTGTGAAGCAGCCAAGGTGATCAAGAAGTTCGGCGCATCGACCAATGATTTCCTCTGTCCGACGCAGTGGGCTGAGACATTGAGCTATAGCGGCAAGTATTTTGGCTCCGCCGCCGACTACGACAAACTGTTTAAAGCCACCTACGATGGCTACAAGAACGTTCCGTACCAGTCAGCCCAGGCGACCGCCGCGGTGCTGGTGTGGAAAGAAGCGTTCGAAAAGGCCAATTCCACCGACACGGAAAAAGTGCGTGATGCTCTGGCCAACACGGACATGAAGACCTTCTACGGCAATATTAAGTTCTCACCGGCTGGTAACAATACGGCCAAGCCAATGGTACTTCGCCAAATTCAAGGCGGTAAGTTGAATGTGGTGGCGCCTTCAAAATGGGCGTCTCACCCGATCAATTTCCCGCGTAAAGCTCAATAAACCATTCCCGGTTCAACGGGATAAGGTAATAGACTATCCGCCTCCGCCCAAACGGGCGGGGGCGGAGTCGTGCGGGGGAGGTAAGTCCATATGATCGATCGATGGATCGGCAATATCGACCTGTTGGTTATCGCGCCGGTGTTGAACATCCAACTCCTGCTCGACGGCGTGTTCGTGGGCGCCATTTTCGCTCTGGCGGCTTACGGCATGGCTCTGGTTTGGGGCGTCATGAACGTTAAGAATCTGGCGCAGGGCGATTTCGTCATCATGGGCGGATATATCGCGTATGTTCTGACATTGCAGGGCATCCATCCGATATTTGGCCTACCCATAGCCATGGTGGTGATGTTCATTTTCGGCTGGGGGGTCTATCGGGTCATCATCAGCCGCGTTATTAACAAGGATATGTTTACGTCATTGCTAGCGACTTTCGGACTGGCCCTGGTGGTGCAGCAACTGTTGAATCTCGCCTTCGGGCCTGAGGTTCAGGTGGCTGAATCGCATTTCGAGATTAATTCAATTTTTGACGGCTTGGTCACGGTCGCCAACATCAAAGTAATTTCCCTGTTCCTAGCCGCGGTATTGGCGATCCTCATCGTTAGTTTCATGAAGTACAGCCGCATGGGGCAAGCCATTCGCGCCACGGCGCAAGACCCCCGCGCGGCCATGGTTATGGGCATTGATACCGAGCGCATATACGCTTTTACCTTTGCCCTAAATGCGGCCATTTGCGGTGCCGCCGGGGCGTTGATCTCCATGATTTGGGTGATCCAGCCTTTCTTCGGGATCGGTCATTCGATCCGCTCATTCGTCATTGTCACCGCCGCTGGTCTTGGCAATCTGCCGGGTGTTATCGTCACCGGATTGGGGCTCGGAGTAGCTGAGCTGTACGGTGGCTTCGTCCTCGGAGCGGAACTGCAGCAGTTCACCGTCGTCGGCCTTCTCGTCGGTGTCCTTGTGTGGCGGCAAATTCAACAGAAGCGTCATCGGCAGGTGGTCCAATGAACCTGTTCTCACGGCAAGCGGCGCCCTACCTAATCTATCTGGTGGGTGGTATTGCCCTGCCAGTGTTGTTTCCCAACTATATGTTCCAGTTCACTGTGCTCTGGGTAATGATTCTGCTGGCCGTGACTTGGGATATTTTGGGCGGGCAGATGGGATACAACTCGCTTGGTAATATCTTTTTCTTCGGCGCCGGAATGTATGTCTGCGCCGTTACCCAGATCGGTCTCTATTATGACGTCGCCGAGTACACAGCATCATTCGGTGCGGTCAAAGTGGATTTCACGGCAGACCAATATTACACGGGCTTGTTCCTGGGTATTTTGGCCGCCGGGTTTTCATGCATCTTCTTTGCGATAGTTTTTGGCTGGGTCGTATTTGGGTTACGCGGGCCGTATTTCGCAATTGGCACACTTGGCGTCGCTCTCGCCGCCGGCGAACTGGTGGGAGCCTGGGATTATGTCGGCGGTGGAGGCGGCGTTTCGCTGCCGGTATATCCTGGTGAACCGGATGATCGCGCCGCCTTTTTCTACATTCTTAATTTCGTTCTCGCCGTCGCCGCGTTTCTCGCCGCCCGTGGCGTTTACCGGGGACGTTTCGGCCTGGCCATCAACGCTATTCGCGATGATGAGGAAAAAGCGGAGGGAATGGGCATTCATACCAAGCGCTACAAGACAATCGGCTGGGCCATTTCGGCCTTCTTTGTCGGCATGTCGGGCGCTTTATTCGGCAACATGATCGGGTTTATCGAGCCGTTGGAGATCGCTTTTCCTACCGTTACCTTCGGTATTTTCATGGTGGTGATGTGCCTGCTCGGAGGCAAGGGGACACTCTGGGGTCCGGTAATCGGGGCCACCGTATTCCACGCCTTCAAGGAGGTTACCTGGACCTACATGCTGGGTTGGCAATGGGTTGCGCTGGGGACTTTGATTATCGTCAACGTGGTTTTCTTCCAGCAGGGAATTATGGGTTGGATGCAGGAGACCTGGCCAGAGAAATTTGGCCTCGTTGTGGATGACGGTTTGGCGGCCGAGGAAACCGATTTAGAGGTTTCGCGATGACGCCGATGATCGAAGTGACAGGTGTGAGTAAGTCGTTCGGCGGCGTTGTCGCCAATACCAACGTCAGCCTGGAGGTGCCGCAGGGCCGGATAACCGGGCTCATCGGACCGAACGGGTCGGGCAAGACGACGATGTTCAATTCAATCGTCGGCTACCACCCCATCGACGAAGGTTCGATCAAATTTGAAGGCCGCGAAATATCAGATTTGCAGGTGCAGGAAATTGCCCGGCTTGGTTTGCTGCGTACGTTCCAACAAACCCGGATTTATTCCAAGATGGATTGCGTCAAGAACATGCTGATCTCGGTTCCACACCGGGACGAGTCTTGGGGTACCATCTTCAGGGCATATCCGCCGGAGGTAACCGAAAAAGCCGAGCGATTACTCGACTTTGTCGGTCTTCATGCCAAGCGCCGCCTGATCGCCGGTGATCTATCCTTCGGCCAGCAAAAGCTGCTTGAATTTGCCATGGCGCTGATGAACGAGCCCAAAGTCCTGCTTTTGGACGAGCCCACGGCCGGAATCAATCCGACCCTCATTAACGGCCTCATTGATCGCTTGAAACGAGCTTCCGAGGAACTTGGGGTGACCCTGTTCGTTATTGAACACAACATGCCGGTGATCATGAGCTTGGCCGACAATGTCTATTGCCTAGCCAACGGACGGGTACTGGCACACGGTACGCCAGCGGAAGTTCAAAACGACGAACGGGTCATTAACGCCTACCTGGGCGCCCACTACACAGTGGATGACGAGTGATGGCGGAGGATAAGTCAGGAACGGCTGGCGGCGGCAAGGCGACCGGCTATCATGCCGGCGACACCAGTGCGGTTATCTCCGTCGAAGACGTCAACCGCCAAGCTCAAGCCATCGCCCAAGGCACTACTTCTGAGCAGGTGTCCGCCCTTGCCAACAATGCACCATTCGTCAATATCGAAAATTTGAATGCCGGTTACGGCAAGATGGAAATCCTGCATAGTCTAAACCTGCAAGTGGCTCGGAAGCAGTCGCTGTGCCTGATCGGCCCCAACGGTGCCGGCAAGTCGACGATCCTGCACTCGATCTTCGGCTTCACCAATATCTTCTCGGGATCGATCAGCGTCGGCGAGGGCTCTGAACAGCGCGACATCACCAAATTAACCTCCAGTGAAAAACTTAAGAATGCGGGGATTGCCTATATCCTTCAGGACAAGTCCGTGTTTCCCGGCATGACCGTGGAAGAAAACCTGTGGATGGGTGGCTATCTCATGGACAAACCCGACCAAGCCAAGGAAAAGGCGGAAATGATTTTCGCTAAGTACGACCGCCTCGCTAAGCGCCGCACCCATTTGGCCAAGGTGCTGTCAGGCGGTGAGCGCCGGCTGTTGGAAATTTCCCGCGCGTTGGTCATGGAGCCCGAAGTTCTATTGGTCGATGAACCCTCGATCGGGCTTGAGCCCCGGTTTATCGACATGGTGTTTGAAATTCTCGACGATCTGCAGAACGCTGAAGGTAAGACCATTATCATGGTCGAACAGAACGCCAAGAAGGGGCTTGAGTTCGCCGACATCGGCTACGTGCTGGTCTCGGGCGAGGTTGCCATCGCCGGACTCGGCGATGAACTTCTCGAGAACCCGGACGTCGGACGTTTGTTCCTGGGCGGATAGGGCCTCGGGTGACGACAGGGGAAGTCCGTGGGGACAAAAACCAAAGCCAAGCCATTTGACGAAATGACGCTGGACGAGGGCGGTGTTCGCAATGCTTACGCCGCCTACGCGCAATGGCTGGAAGAAACCTCAACTGAACGCCTGACCCGCAAGCACGAACAGGCGGACATCATGTTTCGCCGCCTGGGCATCACCTTCACCGTTTACGGCCGCGACGAAGGCACGGAGCGTCTCATTCCGTTCGACGTCATACCGCGAATTCTCGATGCCTCAGAATGGGACATTTTATCACGTGGCGTGATCCAGCGGGTGGACGCACTCAACGCCTTCATGCACGACATCTACCACGACCAGGATATTCTTCATGCCGGAAAGGTACCAGCGGAGTTGGTGCTGACTAATGTTGCTTATCAGCCGCAGATGCTCGGTCACGATGTCGCGCGCCGAGTTTACGCGCATGTGGCTGGGGTCGATGTTGTTCGTGTCGGCGAGCGCGAATTCTACGTCCTGGAAGACAACGTTCGCACACCGTCGGGGGTCTCCTACATGCTGGAAGATCGCCAAACCATGATGCGCCTGTTCCCCGAACTGTTTGCCAATCATGCGATCCAGCCGGTTGATCGTTATCCGGATGAGCTGCTACGCAACCTGCAATCTGTGGCGCCGCTCGGTATTGATGAGCCGACTGTCGTTTTGATGACGCCAGGCGTCTTCAACAGCGCCTATTTCGAACATGCCTTCCTGGCTACGGAGATGGGTATAGAACTGGTCGAGGGCCAGGATTTGTTCGTCGGCGAGGACGGCGTCTACATGCGGACAACGGAAGGCCCGCAACGGGTGCATGTCATCTACCGCCGGGTTGATGATGATTTTATCGATCCCTTGGCATTCCGAGGGGAATCCAGTCTTGGTGTCGCCGGGCTTCTGGCCGCTGTACGCAAGGGGTGGGTGACTCTAGCCAATGCTATCGGAACTGGTGTCGCCGACGACAAGGCCATGTACGTCTACGTGCCGGAAATGATCCGATTTTACATGGGCGAGGAACCGATCCTTAACAACGTGCCGACTTATTCTTTGCGCCTGGACGATGACCGCGCCTATGTACTGGACAACCTCAAGGATCTGGTGGTCAAAGAGGTTCACGGGTCCGGCGGATATGGCATGCTGGTGGGGCCTGCAAGCACGGCAAAAGAACGCGAGAAATTTGCCCGACTGATCAAGACCATGCCGGAAAATTATATCGCTCAACCGACCTTGGCGCTCTCCACCTGTCCGACATTCGTCGATAGCGGCATCGCGCCCCGCCACGTTGACTTACGACCCTTCGTCCTGTCCGGGGAAAAGACCACAGTGATGCCCGGCGGTTTGACTCGTGTTGCCCTGGAGGAGGGCTCCCTGGTGGTTAATTCCTCGCAGGGCGGCGGTACGAAAGATACATGGGTGTTGAGGGAATAGGCCATGCTCGGACGCACCGCTGACAATCTGTATTGGATGGCCCGGTATCTGGAGCGGGCCGAGAACACCGCCCGGTTTTTGGGAGGCATCTACCGCATGTCGCTGCTTCCGACAGCCACCGCTGGGAGTGGCGCGCAATGGGAGACACTGTTTTTGTCGCCTGAGGAGCACGAGGAGTTCCTAAGCAGATACGACGTTTTCAACCAGGAGAACGTAATCACCTACCTAGCCGAGGACTTGGACAATCCATCAAGCATCCGCTCCTGCATGTGCTCGGCGCGGGAGAATGTCCGTGCGGCGCGCCACGTGCTGTCAACGGAGATTTGGGAAACCATCAACTTCACCTGGCTTGAGATTTGCCACATGGAATACGCAGAGATCGTCGATATGGGGATCTACCAGTATTTCGAATGGATCAAAGAACGCTCGCACATGTTTCGCGGCGTCGTTCACGGCACCATTCAACGGGGCGAAGCCTTCGGTTTTTGGCAGTTGGGAACCTGCATCGAGCGGGCAGGCAATACGGCCAGGTTGCTGGCAGCGCGCTCTGACTCGTTCCGTTCCACGGCGTCCCGCCAGGAAGGCGTGGCCGACTTCTATCACTGGGGGACGCTGCTTCGTTCGGTCAACGCCTACAAGATCTACCGCGAAATTTACCGCAGCTCGGTCGAACCGAGAAAAGTGGCTGAATTACTCTTACTGCATCCGGACATGCCACGGTCCTTGCGCTGTTGCCTGGATGAAATCTGCTCCATTCTCAATCACCTTCGCGATGACGGTGATTGCGTCAGGGATGCGGAGGAACTTCGTGCACGGCTGGTGTCGGGCCGTATCGACCGCATCCTCCGCTCAGGACTGCCGGAGTTCTTGGACGACTTCGGTAAACAAGCCAACACGTTGAGCACCGAAATCCAACAAGATTTCATGATGGTCCGGTAATGCCATGCGACTGAAAATCGAACACGAAACTCATTACAGGTTTGAGCACTCAGCCAACCACTCCATCCAATACCTGCGGCTGACACCGAGGAATGATCCCTGTCAGAGGGTCATTGACTGGCAGCTCTCAGTGCTCGGGTCGGTGACGCCCTGGTATGACGGTTTTGACAATTTGAACCACACGTCGGTCCAGGACGTTCCTCATGACGAAATCATTGTTCATGTCCAAGGCGAAGTGGAAACTCTGGATACCACGGGGATCTTGCCGACAGACGATGGTTTGCCGCCGCTGATATTTTTACGCGAGACGGATTACACGCGGGTCACGGATCGCATTGCCGAGCTGGCCAATGGTTACCGGGAGCAGATGAAAGATGAAAACACACTCGCGGTTATGCACGGCCTGATGGCCGGAATTGGTTCTGCCGTTTCCTACCGCGAGGGCGTTACGGATGTTGAGTCCGATGCCGATCACGCATTGGGGCAGGGGTTCGGTGTGTGCCAGGACCACGCGCATCTTTTCATCGCCTGCGCCCGTGTCCTTGGTGTGCCGGCGCGCTATGTCAGCGGTTATCTGTTGGCAGGCGCGGACAATGACAGCCATCTGGCCAGTCACGCTTGGGCCGAAGCATATGTCGGCGATATTGGTTGGGTCAGCTTCGATCCAGCCAATCAGCAATCAGCGACTGACGGCTACGTGCGCCTGGCCATCGCATTCGACTACGAAGGCGCCAGCCCCATTCGCGGCGTCCGTGACGGCGGCGGCATCGAGGACCTGGACGTTCGCGTCACCGTCGGCCAGGGGCAGGAGTGACGGACTTCGCTCAGCCGATGAAATAAAACACCAGATAAACCGCGAGTAGGATCAGCACCCAGGCAACCATGGAGCCGGCGGGGTAGGTTTTGGCCATCATGCCGTCGGCGCTGCTGTAACGTTTGGTCGCGGTCATGACCCAGCCGATCCCGGAGAGGGCGGCACTACGCAACCCGCGGTCAATGGGGCCGAAGACGGCAATAAAGGCACGGACCAACTTGGGTAAGACTCGTCGATAAACCCAGTCGAAGTCCAGATTCACGGACGGCGTTTCGGCAGGGTAAAGGCCGCTCTTGATAAGATACACGAAAGCCAGGGCCGCGAAGACAAGGAGCTGCAGCGACGTTATCACGTGGGCGGTGGTATAGGGCTGGTAGTCAACCGGGTAGGGCAGGATGGCATAAAGCGGGGCTGGATAGACACCGATGCCGATACATAGGAACGCGGCGATTCCCATGGCCCACAGCATATTCTTCGGTGCCTCTTTGACCCGGCGGCCGGAATCATGGGCAAAGAAGGCGAAGTAGGGGATCTTAATGCCGGAGTGCTCCATGACCCCGGCCGAAGCCATGATCAGCACCGCCCAGACAATCCAACGGTGTTGTTCCGCGGCCGCCATTAGCACCATGGATTTGGACACGAAACCGGAAAACAAGGGAAACGCCGAGATCGACATGGCGCCGATGATGCAAAAACCGGCTGTCCACGGCATGGACTTGTAGAGCCCACCCAACGCCGACGCGTTAACCGTGCCGGCCCGGAACAGCACCGCTCCCATGGACATGAACAAAAGCGCCTTATAGAGGATGTGGGCGAACGCGTGCGACGCGGTGCCATTCAGCGCCAATTCGCTACCCAGGCCGATACCGCACACCATGAAACCGAGTTGATTATTGAGGCTATAGGCGAGGACGCGTCGCAGGTTGTTTTCGATCACCGCGAAAAACACCGGAAACGCGGTCATAGTGGCGCCGATATAAATGAGAATTTCAGTTCCCGCATAGCCGCGTGCAAGTGCATAGACGGCCAATTTTGTGGTGAATGCGCTAAGGATTACGGTACCCGTTACCGTCGCTTCCGGATAGGAATCCTGAAGCCAGTTGTGCAGGAACGGGAATGCACATTTGATGCCGAATGCGAGGAAGATTAGTTTGCCGCCAAGTGTCTCAATGCCGATATGGTTGAAAGTGATAGAGCCGGTATCATTGAGGATCAGAATAGCGCCGGCCAACAACAGCACGCCGGAACCCACCTGAATGATCAAGTAGCGCATGCCGGCACGGTACGAACGCTCGCTTCCCGTTGCCCATATCAGGAACACCGAGGAGACGGCGGTCAGTTCCCAGAAAACGAACAGCGTAATTAAATCGCCGGCGAACACCGCAGCGACCGCGCTACCCATGTATATCTGCGCCATGGTTCCCTGCAGACGGTCATCTTCGTGGATGGCGTATAGCGCACCAAGGAAGGCAGCGATGTGAAAGATGTAGCCCCAGACCAGGCTCAGTTTGTCGACCCGCAGCGTTTCCAGTGAATACCCGAAAAATGTGGACGTTACCAAGGTGCCAGGATCGAGTGCAATGGTGTAAACCATGCCGGCTACCGGCAGTCCCAACAGCAGGGCGCGTCGTGCCAATCCGGGCACAAGAGGCACCAAAAAACCGCCGATGATCATGATTAGGCCCGGATTGAACTCACTCATCATAGTAGTCCTCTGGCCGCATCAGGATTTTGCGTAATTGTTTACCCGCGAGAACGATGCCAATGAATGTGAAGAACCCGACGATGGCGTAAAATCCGAAGTACCCTTCTGCCGAGAAATGAGCATGCTTGTCGTAAAACGCGTCAGCAATGAACAGCAAGGCGCCGAATCCTACCAGCGTCCAGACGAGCTTGTTGACGTTACCGGAGTGATCGAGCCAATGGCTTTTGTCGTCGTCACGGTCGCTCATGGCGCACCTCCTCCAGCTAACGGTAGCAGGAATGCGTAAATGGCGTCGGCGGCGAAGAACAAAACGAAACAGCCAGCGGCGGTAAAGGCGAGTGCGCCAACGCAGGTGATCGGCGCCTCTTCGAACCCCCGCACCCGCCAGACATTGGGGGCCGTAGCGTCTCCACGACCGGGCGAAGCGTGCTTTACCTCGTGTTCGCCCTCGCCCTCGTGAGGGCTATGTGCATTGCTTTTGTCGGGCGGAGAAAAGAACCCCCGAACGACAATGGGTATGAGGTAGGCAACATTCAGCAGGGATGAAATCATTAAGACGGCGACAAAAATCAGCTGGTCCGTCTCGGCGGCGGCGAGCGCAAGGTACCATTTGCTCCACACGCCTCCGAATGGTGGCAGGCCGATAATGCTGAGGCTGCCGATCAGGAAGCAGCCGAACGTGATGGGCATCTTCCGGCCCAGGCCACGCATTTGGCTGACCTCCGTCTTGTGGCTGGCCACCAAGATGGCGCCGGCACAGAAGAAGAGGGTAATCTTACCAAAAGCGTGCATGGCGATGTGCATGGCGCCACCGACGGCGCCGATGCCAGACGCCATGACTCCGCCGAGGATTACATAGGAAAGCTGGCTTATCGTGGAATAGGCCAGTCTGGCCTTCAAATTATCCTTGGTCATCGCCACCAGCGACGCGATCAGAATGGTCCCCGCGGCCATGTACTGCAACCAAATGCCGCTGCCCAACTCATGCATGAAGTCAATTCCAAATATGTACACGGCAACCTTGAGCACGGTGAACACGCCGGCCTTGACCACGGCAACGGCATGCAGCAGGGCACTGACCGGTGTCGGCGCGACCATGGCCGCCGGCAACCAGCGATGGAACGGCATTAGCGCCGCTTTGCCGATACCGAAGACGTACATGGCCAACAATACCGCCACCATGGGACCGTCCGCCTTGCCGGCGAGAATGCCGCCCGGTTTGAAGTCCAGTGTACCGGTCAGGGTCCAGGTCCAGACGATGGCCACCAGCTGCAGCCCGATGGAGGTGCCGATAAGGATGCCGAGGTAAACCCGTCCGGCGCGCTTGGCTTCTTCTGTGCCGGCGTGGGTTACCAGCGGGAAAGTGGAAAGTGTCAGCACTTCGTAGAACACAAACAGTGTCATCATGTTGCCGGCGAAGGCGATGCCGACAGCGCTGGAAATGGCGATAGCGAAGCAGATGTAAAACCGCGTCTGATTCTGCTCGCTGTGCCCGCGCATATACCCAATCGAATAGATCGAGGTGACGATCCACAGGAAACTGGCAATTCCGGCGAAGACCATCCCCAGGGGCTCAAGCGTGAACGTGATGCCCAGGCCCGGCAGCATTTCCAGCACCGTCACCGTCGGGTACTCGCCGGCCATAACAACGGGAAACAGGCTTGCAACTAAAGTGAATTCAACGGCGGCGGTGATCAGGGTCACGGTTTCGCGGAGATTGGGTGATCGCCCGGTGGCCGCAATCAAAATGCCGCCAATCAGCGGTGTACAGATACAGGCGAGGATAATCTGCTCAAGGATCATTTGAGACCTCCCAGCAAGGCCTCGGCGGCACGTCCTGCGACATCAAGGGTGGTGGTCGCGTCAATGCCGAAATAGTAGGTTGCGCCGACCAGCACCAACATGGGAATGATCATGCTCAGCGGCGCTTCGGTGATTTCGACGCCGTCCGGCGGCAGCCGGAAATAGACCACTTCAACCACCCGCCAGACATAGATGACAGCAAGTAAAGAACTCAGCACGACAAGCATGGCGATTGGCCACCAACCTTGTTCGAGGGCGGCCAGAATCAGGTACCACTTTGAGATAAATCCGGCACTTAGCGGCACCCCGATCAGGCTCAGGCCGCCGGCGACAAATGCGGCCATGGTGATAGGCATGCGTTTGCCGAGGCCAGACATATCCTCAAGACGAACGGAACCGATAACGAACATGACGCACCCCATGGCCATGAACAGGCTGCCCTTGGTCAGGGCATGGTTGAATAAATGGACGATACCCGCCGTGACGCCAGTCACTGTGTCAAAACTCAGCCCCAGGATCATATATCCGATTTGCGCAATTGAGGAGTAGGCCAGCATGCGTTTGATGTTGAGTTGGTAAATGGCGACAGCCGAGCCGGTGAACATGGCGATAATCGCAAGTCCCATCAGCAAATCGCGGACCTGAATGACGTCGAGCAGGGCGACGCCGCCAAAGATTGTGAAAACGACACGGATCAGGGCATAGACAGCGACCTTGGTCGCCGTCGCGGCGAGGAATACGGTCACCACGGACGGCGCATAGGCGTAGGCATTTGGCAGCCACATATGAAGCGGGAACAGGGCCAATTTGACGCATAGGCCAACGGTCAGGAAGGCCAGGGCGGCTTGGATAGTCCGGGTATCCGCAACAGCCGGCATCAGCGTCGACAAATCGGCAATATTCAGGGTGCCGGTCATCATGTACATGAGACCGACGCCGATGATGTAGAAGGTTGCGCCAACAGTTCCCAAAATCAGGTAGCGGTATGCGGCGACCAGTGCTTGGCGGTCAGAGCCCATGGAGATGAGCACGTAGGACGACAACGAAGAAATCTCGAGAAAGACGAACAGATTGAACGCGTCGCCGGTAATGGTGATGCCCAACAATCCCGTCAGGCATAGCAGCAGCATGGTGTAGAACAGGTAGATGCGGTCCTCGGGAATTTCGGCTTCAACACTGGCCTTGGCAAAAGGAAGGACCGTCGCGCCGATCGCGGTAACAATGACCATGACGAAGGCGTTGAGGGTATCGATCCGGTATTCGATACCCCATGGCGCCGCCCAATCGCCCAGTTCGTATGAAATGGGTCCGGTTGCCAGAACCTGCTGCAGCAACGCCACGGACATGGCCAGGCAAAGCCAGCTGATGATCAACGCCCAAAGCCAAGTGGCTCGCGGATGACGGAGGGCAACGCATATCGGCGCCGCCATCAACGGCACGATGATCTGCAGTATGGGGAGGTGGTGGGCGATCACCTGTCAGCCTCCCCGGTCTCAATTTCATCGTCTTCGATAGTACCGAATTCGTCGCGGATGCGAACGATGAGGGCAAGTCCCAGCGCCGTTGTCGCCACGCCGACAACGATGGCGGTCAGGATCAGGACGTGAGGCAGGGGATTGGAATAGACGGTGATGCCCTCGGCCAGGATGGGCGCCGTGCCGCCTTCGACTTTGCCCATGGTGATGTAGAACAGAAACACCGAGACCTGAAAGACGTTCAACCCAACAATTTTTTTGACCAGATTTCCATGCGAGATGACGATGTAGAAACCGGTCATCATCAGCACTATGACGATCCAATAATTAATTAGGCCAATGAGATCGTCCATCACCTGTCCTTTCCGGCAAAGGTCAGGAAGATGGTGATCATGGCGGCGGCAACGGTGATGCCCACGCCAACTTCAACCAAAAGAATACCAAGATGCTGGCCATGCGTTGGCTCATGAGCCAGGACGGAATAGCTGAGGAAGTTGCCGCCCATCAGCATGCCGGCAACACCGACGCCTGCATAGAGCAACACGCCGCAAACCAGGGCCGTTCGCGTGACCCAGGCCGGGATTTCCTTGCGGGTCAAGTCAACGCCGAAGATCAACGCATAAAGAATAAATCCAGCGGCAAAGATAACTCCGGCCTGAAATCCGCCGCCGGGTCCGAAGTCTCCATGCCATTGGACGTACAGGGCGAACAGTAGAATGAAGGGGATCAGGAATTTAGACACCACCCGCAGAATTATCATGTGCCTCATTCGTCCCCTCCGTCGCTGTTGGAGGAGGGTTTGCGTTTCCGCCGGCCCCTTCCGATCAAGGCGAGAACGCCAATGGCCGCGGTAAAGATGACGAATGTTTCACCGAGGGTGTCGTATCCACGGTAGCTGGCCAGGACCGAAGTCACCACATTGGGCACGGCGGTTTCGTTGGGGGATTGTTCCAGGTAACGGGGGGCCACGTGAGAGTTGATAGGCGCGGTTGGATCGCCATAGCGGGGCATGTCCAAGGTGCCGTAAATGAGAACCGCTCCGGTCACGATGACGACAATCAGGGCACCCACGGACTTGTGGCCAGGCGTTACCTTCTCTTCACTGCTGGTCAGGGCCAAGGTTCCCAACATGAGAACGGTCGAAATTCCGGCGCCCACGGCGGCTTCGGTGAAGGCGACATCAACGGCATCAAGAACGACGTAAACAGCCGCGCCCAGCAGACTGAAGATGCCACCCAGCATAACAACGGAGAACAAGTTACGCAGCCGTGCGACAGCAAGCCCGGTTGCCGCCATCATTCCCATCAGGCTTAGGACGATCAGGTTTTCGATGACGATTCCCCCGTATCAGCCTGGCCGCCGGTTTTCGGACTGGAGCCCCTTTCAATGAGCCTTGGTTCAACGCCGCTGCGTAATGCCGCGCGGGCCAAGGCATGTGTTGCCGTTGGGCTGGTGAACATAACGAACACAAGAATCAGGACAAGCTTGACCAAAATCAGGTTGAGACCGGCCTGCAGCATCAAGCCCAAGAAGATCAAGCCAATTCCCAACGTATCGATGATGCCAGCGCCGTGCATTCGGGCAAACATGTCGGGCAGGCGGATAATGCCGATGGCGCCGATCAAGCAAAAAACTACACCGGCGAGAAGCAGCCCCCAACTCAAGAGGTCAATTACTTGATCCATTAGATATCACCCGCGTCGTCTATGGTATCTTCGTCAAAGGGGTAACCCATTTCCGAAAACGCCACATATTTCGTAACCGCGATGGTGCCGATAAAATTGATCAAGGCGTAGACCAAGGCAAGATCGAGGAACTCCGGCCGGCCGGCCAGGAAACCGTGAACCGCGATAATGATGACAGTGAGAGTGCCGAAGCTGTTGACGGCGAGAATTCGATCGTAAACGGTCGGCCCGCTAATGGCGCGGAACAATACCAAGGCCATAGTCGACAGGATGCCCAGTGCGGTTGCGGCAAACATCATTCGCCGTCTCCGTCTTCCCAGGCCCCGGCGGCTTCAAGTTCAGTTACGCGTTTGTCCATTTCCCCACTCAACAAACCTTCGGCGGCAACCGGTGTCAGGCTATGAACGTCTAACGAATGGCCGTTATCCAATATCGTTACCGTGCCCGGAGTGAGGGTAATCGAATTGGCGTACGCGACAATTCCCACATCGGTCCGCTGAGATCCATCAACCCGAAGAACCTTGGTTTCGATTGGCATGTCGCGTTGGAGTATGGCCCTTGCAACGTCGAAATTGGCTTTGACGATCTCGAGCATAAGCCAGGGGAAATAGGTGAATGCTTTACCGACCATGTGGATTGGATGGGTTTCATGGTCGGCGGCGTCCATGCGATGCACAACAAGCACAACAAGAATGATCGACCCGGCTCCGAGGCCAAGGATCAGTGGCGTGTAATAACCGGACAAGAGCAGCCATGTGACGGCGAGGGTTACCGCTAAGCTAACTGTGTGAAACACCCTAAAACCCCCGTTTACCGTCCGCGGCTGGTAACGACTACCGAGACCGTTTCCGCGGTGGAATTATTCATTTTGAAGATAGTTTCAGGTCTCCGGAGTGGCTAGACAAAATATGGGGCACAGCCGATTTCTCAACCGGCAAAGGGGTCTGCATGGTATGTATTCCTTAACGAAGCGCCGCAGGGACCGTAATATCAATGTCCGTCAGTAAAATACGTCAATCAATCATTCTTGTGATCGTCGCGGCCTGCTTTTTTACTCTCGATTCGGGTGAAACGTGGTCTGGCGAAACGTTCCGCAAATCAAAATTGACACTAAAGACGATAACGGGCGAGCATACCTTTACCATTGAGATCGCCGAAACTCAGGCGCAGCATTCTCAAGGACTACAGTGGCGAAAGGAATTGGCCGCCGATGCCGGGATGCTGTTTAACTTCGGAGAACCCCAGCCTACGGCGATGTGGATGAAGGACACATTTATCCCCCTTGATATGCTGTTTATCGCCGTAGACGGGACGGTCGCCTCAATCGCGCGGAATACGAAACCGCATTCGCTGAGCATGATCCGATCGCAAGGGCCGGTGAAGGGGGTTCTTGAACTTCGCGCCGGAACGGCGGCGCGGCTGGTCATTCGGCCCGGTGACCGGGTGCAACATGCAATTTTCCGTTAAGCATTCCGATAGTATAATAATGAATTGGTTCAAGTGGGTTCTGACATGAAACTCTACGCACTCTATTATAAGCGTTCCGACGGGTCCTTTGAGGCTCCCGCCGCTGGGCTCTTTAAGAGCAAGTCGACGGCCAGGACGCATGTCTATGCAGACGCCAGTTGTCCGAAAACCGAGTTCGAGATTATTGAGCACAATGTTCATTCGGATGCCGGTGTTGATGCCGATGAAGCGGTGAGGTGAGCCAAAATGAAAGAGCAATTGCTCTCTTTGGACGACCTCCCGGAACCGTTGAAAACAGTATGGGATTATTGGCAAGGTCTGGGCGGTGAGTCGCTCGGCTGTTCGTGGAGAGGTTTTGATCTACAAGAAATTCCGCCGAACCTTCTGCCGTCAACCATGGTCATCGACGTGTGGGAGGACGAGAGCAAAAACCGCTATCGGTTCTGGGGAACTCAAATGACCCGGATTCATGGCCGCGATATGACAGGTGAGTCGCCCTATGACATTTCGCCGAGCGATTTAGGCGAAACTCTTCGCCGCCAACACAAGGCAACCGTGACGGACGGCAAGGCCAGCGCCAGTATTTATGGCTTCGAGAGGGCTGGGGGCGTTGACCACTTCCACCAGGTTCTTCGTTTGCCGCTTTCCGATGACGGAACAAGCGTCAACCAAATAGCTGTGATAATTGACCTGACGGCCGCCTCGCCGGAAAACCAGACCGGCCTCATGATCAGCGCCGCAACGGTGTCGGAGGAGTAAGGCCATTGAACGGCCCGTCGGCTCGGAGTATCTATTCCCCACGAAGAGCCGTTCGGGGAGTGGCGCAGCCTGGTAGCGCATCTGCTTTGGGAGCAGAGGGTCGCAGGTTCAAATCCTGTCTCCCCGACCAGCCACCCGGGTGCCGGAGAAGAGGATAGGGTATGACTGAGGCACGTATTTACCAACCGGCCAAGACAGCCATGCAGTCAGGCCGTAACAATACCCGGAATTGGGTTCTCGAGTTTGAGCCTGCCGAGGCCAAACGACCCGACTCGCTGATGGGCTGGACGGGTTCCGGTGATATGAACGGCCAGGTTCGCATGCGTTTTGACAGCAAGGAATCAGCCGTCGCCTTCGCTGAAAAGAAAGGCTTGGCGTTTCGCGTTCAGGAATCCATGACACGGCGAATCATGCCGAAAAACTACGCCGCCATTTTCGGTTTCCACAGACCGTTCTAAGTCAGTTTGATTCGGGCGCCCGTAGCTCAACTGGATAGAGCATCGGACTTCTAATCCGAAGGTTGCAGGTTCGAGTCCTGCCGGGCGCGCCAGTTATCGGGGAAGGCAGCCAACTACATGTCAGAACAGACCGACAGCGGAAGCGCGATCCTAGATCTCTGGCCAACCAAAATCGTGCGCCGTCACTTAGATGATTACGAGGAACCTAATCAGGATATTCTCAAGCTCATTCGTGAGATGGAGAAGTCCAACAAGAATCTGACCCTGGATTATCGGGAGACCAACCCATTAGAGTCTGAGCGTCCTGGGCCCACTTGGCTGCGCGAGTGTATTAATAACACGATCATCGAATACTTGGGCCACATCGGCATAGATTTCCCGGTCAACTGGCAGATTCACGCTTGGAGTAATATCAACCGGCTGGGTGACTATCACGACATGCACAATCACCCGCATTCGTATTTGTCCGGCACGTATTATGTGAAGATGCCGGGTGTGGCGGCACGGGAGACAAAGTCAAACCGGGGAGATGTGAGGCCGGGCTGCATCACTTTCTATGATCCTCGCCAAGGTGTGAACATGAACGCCATCAAAAACGACCCCTATGTCGATCCGGAGTTCACGGTAACGCCGGAGCCGGGACTACTGATGATGTGGCCGAGTTTTGTAAACCACTTCGTTCACCCGAACCTGAGCAAGGAGACGCGGGTTTCGCTGAGCTTCAACATCGTCCTCAAGTGGTCCGACGATTACCTGCCGGAACAGAGCTGACTCGCGGCCTATTTGTACAGGGTCGCTGGAGAAATCTCGATATCGGCAATGATTTCCGGCTGCCCCTTGCGAACGGCATTGAAGAAGCAGTTCCGCCGCCCGGTATGGCAAGCGACGCCAACCTGATCGACCATGAGCAAAAGCGTATCAGCGTCGCAGTCCCAGCGAAATTCCTTGAGAGACTGCGTCTGGCCCGAACTCTCTCCTTTGCGCCATAGTTGCGATCTGGACCGCGACCAATAGCATACGCGGGCGGTGGTGAGCGTCTCCTCCACGGCCTCTTGATTCATCCAGGCCATCATCAGGACTTCACCACTGTCGTACTGCTGTGCAATGGCGGGAATGAGGCCGTCGGCGTTGAATGCCAGGGCCTCTAAGACTGCCGGCATAGCTATAGCGACGTCCCCCATTTCGGTTGTATCAGTCATGATCGACCTTTCCTGTCATTTGATTGCCTTACATCGGACTTTCCTATGCGCGTGTCAACAGGAGGCACTCCGCGGGCCTTGATGGCGCAATAGTGTTATATTATAACAATTCCGTCGGCGGCAACGAAGCAGGAAGTAAGCCATGTCCGGTGCTTTTGATGATGGCGAGGTTTTTCCCGACGAGGATCACGACCACGGCCGGTGCCTGGATCGTGCCTTGGACGCCGCTGCCGACATCTGCCGTGAGCGGGGCGTACGGTTGACGCAGATACGCCGACGGGTTTTGGAATTGGTATGGAGCGGCCATCGGCCACTGGGTGCCTATGAAATCCTCGATGCTCTAAAATCCGAGCGGCGCGGCGCGGCGCCGCCGACCGTCTACCGGGCTTTGGAGTTTTTGTTGACCCAGGGTCTCGTTCATCGCATCGAAAGCCGTAACGCCTACGTTGGTTGCCGGGAGCCCGAGACACCGCATGCGGGGCAATTCCTAATCTGCGGCTCGTGCGGGTTGACAGCGGAACTCAATGATAAACGCATCGACAGAGCCATTCAGGAGGGCGCTGCCGCTGCGGGATTTGCCATGGCGCACGGAACCATCGAGGTCGAAGGCCTGTGTCCCCATTGTCGGGACTCAGAAGTGTCGGTATCCGCATGAGCAACGATATAGCGTTAATTGAGGCCCAGGGATTGATCCTCGAGTTCCGCGGACACGACGTTCTGCAGGGAATTGACGTCGCGGTCCATGACGGTGAAATTGTCACCTTGATCGGCCCTAACGGCGCCGGAAAAACCACCGCGGTTCGCGCCTTGCTCGGCTTGCAACCGGTTGACGGCGGTATTGTGCGAAAACGCCCTGGGTTGACGGTTGGGTATATGCCGCAGCGTCTGGCCATCGACCGCACGTTACCGCTTTCAGTCGGCCGATTTCTTTTGCTTGGCGTGGAGCACAGACCGAACCGCACCCGCGGTCGGCGAAATGCGGTGCTCGCTGAGGTTGGCGCTGGAAACATTATGGAGACGCCGCTGGCAGATGTCTCCGGGGGAGAATTCCAGAGGGTTATGCTGGCCCGCGCTCTGCTTAGAAACCCGGACCTTCTCGTGCTTGACGAGCCGACCCAGGGCGTAGACGTAACCGGCCAGGCGGAGTTTTATCGGTTGATCGCGCGCATTCGTGATGACCGAGGTTGTGGCGTGCTGCTGGTATCCCATGACTTGCATTTGGTCATGGCGGCAACGGACAAGGTGATCTGCATCAATCACCACATCTGTTGCGCAGGTAGCCCGGAGTCCGTGGCCAATGATCCGGCATATATCGAGTTGTTTGGAGATCAGGCGGCGGGAGCCCTCGCCGTTTACCACCATCATCATGACCACTCACATGACGCCGACGGGAACATCGTGCCGTTACCCACGGCGCAGGAAACAGTCATTCGCCAGGAGAGGGCGGACGAGCGTGGATGACTTCTTTATAAACGCGTTGCTTGCCGGCGTTGGCGTTGCTGCAGTAGCAGGCCCCATGGGCTCCTTCGTGATCTGGCGTCGGATGGCGTACTTCGGCGACACTCTGGCTCATTCGGCCTTGCTCGGTGTCGCACTCGGGTTCGTTCTCGGAGTTAATATCTACATCGGGATTATTACGGCCTGCGCTCTCGCGGCAGTGGCCCTCGTCGCCCTACAACGCCAACGCAATCTGGCAAGCGATACATTACTCGGAATTCTGTCTCATGGAGGGTTGGCGCTGGGGTTAATCGCTGTTTCTGTTCTTGATGGGCAGCGCATGGATTTGATGGGCTATCTGTTCGGTGACATTCTCGCCGTAACGGGCGAGGATATTATTGTTATTTACGGGGGTGGCGGTGTTATAGGTTTGGTCATGGCCGCTATCTGGCGCCCTCTGCTGTCCGCCACCGTGCATGAGGAAGTGGCATTCGTCGAAGGTGTACCGGTGGCCGGGGTGCGGCTTGCTTTCATGTTGCTGTTGGCTTTGGTCATATCCGTGGCCATGAAAATCGTCGGTATCCTACTGGTAACCTCGCTGGTGATAGTACCCGCTGCCGCCGTGCGGCCATTGGCTCGCGGCCCCGAACAAATGGCGATCCTGGCTGCTATCGCCGGCGTCGTCGCCGTTGCAGGCGGTTTGTCGATGTCGCTGGTTTTCGACACACCATCGGGACCGTCAATCGTCGTCGCTGCCCTGGGCCTATTTGCGCTTGGTTTGCTGACGCCGGGCGTTACCGGGCGGCGTTAAATCGCTGCAATCCCGCTTCCAAATCGCCGATGAGATCGTCGGGCTCCTCAAGGCCGATATGAAACCGCAGGCTGGGTCCTTTCTCCCGCCATTCTGTGGCGGTGCGCCCCTTGGCTGGGTAGGTCGGGATGACGAGACTTTCAAACCCGCCCCAACTGGCGCCCATGGAAAAGAATTCCAGACCATCGAGCATGGCGGCGATGGACGCCTTGGAGGCGTCGGCGAGGACCACGCCAAACAAACCTGACGCCCCGCTGTGATCGCGTTGCCACAGAGCGTGACCCGGATCATCCGCTAGAGCGGGGTACATAACCCTCACGACCTCGTCGCGCGACCGGAGCCACTCCGCCACCTTCAGCGCGTTGATTTGGTGCCGCTCAAGGCGCACGGAAAGGGTGCGGAGGCCTCGCATCGCCAGATAACAATCGTCGGGCGCCGCGTGAAATCCGATGGAGTTGGCCGCGTGTTTCAAGGATTGAAAGAGGTCTTCGTTGGCGACGGTAACAAAACCAAGCATGGCATCGGCGTGCCCCACCACATATTTGGTCGCGGCTTCAACAACGATATCGACACCGAGCAGGAGGGGTTGGCACAAATACCCGGACGACCAGGTGTTATCCATAACCGAGACCACGTCGGCTTCGCGGGCGGCCTGCGTAATAGCTGGTACATCCTGCATCTCAAACGTTTGCGAGCCTGGAGATTCGAGATAAATAGCTCTTGTTTCCGGGCGCAAAAGATCAACGATGCCGGCGCCGAGGGTCGGGTCGTAATAGGTGACTTCAACACCGGCCCGTTTAAGCAACCAATCACACACCCTGTTCCGGGTCGGGCCGTAGACATTATCCACCATTAATAGATGCTCGCCCGATTGCAGCAGCCCCATCAGTGTGCCGGAAATTGCAGCTAGGCCGGAAGGATAAGCGATAGACTTATGCCCGCCATGGAGTGCCGTCATGGCCTCTTCGAAAGCAAATGTGGTTGGCGTCCCCGTGCGCCCGTATTGCGGGCCGCCGTAAGGCATGCTGTCTCGCGTTTCGAACTCTTCCATTGTCGCGAACGTAATGGTCGAGGCGTGATATACAGGTGGATTGACGACACCGAAGTTCTCGCGCGGATGACGTCCGGCGGTAACGACCAATGTGTCTTTGTCGATGGGCTTTTTCATGGATTAAATGAGTTCTCTGTGTTGGGGCGGCGCACCATACTACGCCAGGAGGTCAAAGGCGATGCTGATCCTCTGCTCAGAGCTCTCAAAAGGGATTGTGCGATGATAGATGTAAGAGGGGAATAAAAACATGCGTCCGAGGCGAGGTTCGAACATCCTAATTTCCGGCTCGATCTTGCACGGAAATCTGTCCTGTGGCCGGCCAAATTCAATCCAACCGGCCTGGTCTCCATCCCCTCCCGTCATGGCGTCCGGTAACTGAGCGTAGTAGACGCCGCTCAACCAGGCGGCGCGGTGCATGTGTGGCGCCTGGTGCCCCTGGCTTTCGAGCACGGTCCCCCAGATATCAATCTTAGTTAGTTCCGGCATACTGGCGCGGTAGGGGTGGGATGGTGACGGTGGGATGGCTGCCAAATAATCGTCCATGGCATCACCTATTAGCATCTCAAGCGCCGCAATCGGACCTTTCTCGCCCAGGGAGAGGTTCTCCGTCTGCCACCCGTTACGCGTTGCCATATTGTGGGGCTCCCGGCTTAAGGTGGGATGACCGAGGACATGCGCCACTAAAGCAGCGTTAAAATCTTCCATGCCGTCAAAATCAGCGGGGCAGGCGTGATCATAACAACGGACGAGTTCGTCGATATTCAGGATTTCATGTGCTGAGGTCGCGTCACCTAGTTCCGAGCATGCGATCGCTTTGAAGGCCAGGGCGTCTCGGTCTCCTGGGCTGGCGGACAATGCGATCTCACACGCTTTCAAGGCTTCCGCCGGTTCACTTCGTTCAAGATAAAGGCTAGCCAGATTGGTTGCCGCGCCCGGATGGGCAGGATTTAAGTCCAGCGCGCGTCGATATTCGACTTCTGCCTCTTTCGGCGCGTCCAATTGACATAGCACGTTGGCAAGATTGTAGCGGGCATCAACATAACCCGGATCAATATCCAGAGCCCGCAAGTGACTGTCGCGGGCTTGCTGCAACTTTCCCTCGGCGGCGCAAGCCGTTCCCAAGTTGAAGTGGGCTTGTGAGTTGTCCGGGTTCGCTTTTGTCGCTTGCTTCAGGAATTTGATGCCGGCCTTCGTCTTGCCTTGCTGAATACTGATGACACCACAAATGTTCAAAGCATCGGAGTTTCTGGGTTGTGCTTTAATAACCTGCCGGCATGTCTGCATTGCACCGGTCAAGTCACCCTGGTTGAAAAGGTCCAGAGCTTGGTTGAGTGCAATAGCAGCGTCATAATTTGGCGCTGTTTTTTGCTGATGTCGGCGTTCCTTGCGGTTCATTGTTCTCTACTCCGGGCGGTTACCCAAGTAATCATCGGCGCAAGGTCAGAGAAGAAAATCTCTGGCATACCAAGAGCATGCAAACGTGGCTAATGCGGATGTTTTCAAATGTCAACGAAACTTCTTTTGTCTTTGGGCTTGAGCCTTTTATTTAAAACATGTTACGCATTGGCCGTGGGATCGGAAAGTCATTGCGCTTAACCATCCCCAATTACTTTAAATGTGTGTTACACCAGGGAGCTAGTTCCAATGAAAAAAACCCTTACTGCGTTTGCTGCCGTTACGTCAGCAGCGCTGGTTACCACTGCCCTTGTCACCCCTGCTAGTGCCGGTCCGGTACTGGATCGGGTCAATGCCAAGGGTTTCGTGCAATGCGGCGTTAGCCAGGGCGTGCCTGGGTTCTCGAACCCCGACACCTCCGGCAACTGGACCGGCATTGACGTCGACGTTTGCCGCGGCGTTGCCGCCGCTCTGTTCGGCGATGCCAACAAGGTCAAGTACACCCCGCTTTCCTCGAAAGAACGTTTCACGGCACTGCAGTCCGGCGAAATCGACATGCTTTCGCGGAACACGACCTGGACCCTCGTTCGCGATACGGCGCTGGGTCTGAACTTCACCGCCATCACCTACTATGATGGCCAAGGCTTCATGGTTCGCAAGAACTTGGGCGTCAAGAGCGCTCTTGAGCTTGACGGCGCGTCGGTTTGCACCAACCTCGGCACCACGACCGAGCTGAACCTTTCCGACTATTTCCGTGCCAACAGCATGAAGTTTAAAGGTGTGTTCTTCGAGAAGGCTGACGAAGTCATCGCGGCTTATGATGCCGGCCGTTGCGACGTCTACACGACGGACCAATCCGCCCTGGCGGCGCAACGCACCAAGTTGAAGAACCCGGGCGAGCACATGGTGCTGCCCGAGATCATCTCCAAAGAGCCCTTGGGTCCGGTTGTGGCCCATGGTGACGACCAGTGGTTCGATATCGTCAAGTGGACCCTGTTCGCCATGCTCGAAGCTGAAGAGAATGGCGTCACTTCCAAGAACGCCGCTGATCTCAAGGCCACTTCGAAGAACCCTGTCCACCGCCGCTTGCTGGGTGCCGAAGGCGACACCGGTAAGAACCTCGGCCTGGGCAAGGATTGGGCCTATAACATCGTCACCCAGGTCGGTAACTATGGTGAGCTGTTCGACATGCATCTCGGACCGAGCACCTCCGTTAACCTGCCGCGTGGCTTAAACAACCTGTGGAACAACGGCGGCATCCAGTATCCGATGCCGGTCCGCTAAGGTCCGCTAGGTTTAAATACATAGAGGGGTGTGTCCGGTTACGACCGGACACACTCCATCTATGCCCCCGGGGCTCAACGATAAAAAATGGGGAGGTTGATCCGTGGCCGTAGAACCAACAGCTGCCGCAGCGCCGGCACCGCCTAAGGTCGCATTAATTAACGATCCGCGTGCGCGCGCGCTGTTTTTCCAAGCCATTGTACTAGGCGGGATTTTTCTCGCCGGAGGCACCATCGTTAACAACACGATGGACAACCTCGCCAAGCAGGGCATTGCATCCGGCTTCAGCTTCCTTGATACGACGGCCGGTTTCGCCATCGGCTACAGCCCATTCCTCGAGTACAGCGAGGAAAACACATATATGCGGGCCCTACAGGTCGGCATTCTGAACACCTTCCTTGTCGCGGTCATCGGCGTCTTCTTGGCGACTGTGCTCGGTTTCGTCGCCGGTGTGGCGCGGCTTTCGCATAATTGGCTGATCGCCAAGGTGGCCTTGGTCTATATCGAAGTCATGCGGAATATTCCGCTGCTGCTACAGATTTTCTTCTGGTATTTCGGGGTGCTCAGGTTGCTGCCAGGGCCGCGCCAGAGCGCTGAATTTTTCGACTCCATATTCTTGAACAACCGCGGCTTATTCGTGCCGGCGCCGGTGCCTGAGCCAGGTTTCAACGTGATCATCATCGCCTTTGTCGCTGCCGTTATCGGCATCGTGTTTGTGAGCAAGTGGGCACGCAAACGCCAAGACGAGACCGGTCAACAGTTCCCGGTTTTCTGGGCGTCAATCGGCCTGTCGATCGGGCTTCCATTGGTCGCGGCAGCGGTGATGGGCTTCCCGATGACATGGAATTTTGCCGAGCTCAAGGGCTTTAACTTCAAGGGCGGCGCGGAACTGCCGCCGGAATTGGTGTCGCTGACCATAGCCCTGTCGCTCTATACCGGCGCGTTTATCGCCGAGATCGTCCGCGCCGGCATAATGGCCGTCAGTCACGGCCAAACTGAAGCGTCGTATGCCTTAGGCTTGCAGCGTAGTCATACTTTGCGTTTGGTCATTATTCCGCAGGCGTTGCGGGTAATCATTCCGCCGTTAACCAGCCAGTATTTGAACCTTACCAAGAACTCGTCGCTGGCGGCGGCCATCGCCTACCCGGATATCGTTCTGGTGTTTGCCGGGACCGTGCTGATGCAGACCGGACAAGCGGTCGAGATCATTGCTATCACTATGGGCTTCTATCTCGGCGTTAGCCTGCTGATTGCGGCTATTATGAACTGGTACAACAAGAAAATGGCATTGGTGGAGCGTTAGATCATGGCTGAGCAAACCCAATCATACGCGCCTGGTACCCATCCCGACATGCCGCCCCCGTCATCGGAAGTCGGCGTCTATGGATGGGCCCGCCACAACCTGTTTTCGTCTCCGGTGAACGCATTCCTGACTTTTTTCGCCGCCTATCTCGTCTACTTGGCGATTCCGCCGATACTGGATTGGGTCTTTTTCGACGGCATCTGGTCAGGCGACACCAGGGCTGCTTGTTTTAACGAAGACGATACTCGTAAGGGCGGGGGCTGTTGGCCGTTTATCTTCGTCTGGTTCAAGCAGATCATGTATGGCCGTTATCCGGATGAGGAACTGTGGCGGATCAATATCACCTACTGGATTTTCGGTGGCGGCATCCTTTGGTTGTTGCTCCCGCAAACGCCGTTCAAGAAATGGGTCGCCCTGTTCCTGCTGATTCCGTTTCCAGTCATTTGCTTTTACTTGTTTGTCGGCGGATCATTCGGCTTAGTTGCGGTCGATACACCGCTTTGGGGTGGGTTGTTTTTGACCCTCGTCATCGCCGTTACTGGCATTGTCGCCTCGCTACCAATCGGCATTATCCTGGCCTTGGGCCGAAGATCAAACATGCCGGTGGTGCGCGCCGTCTGCGTCGCCTTCATCGAGTTATGGCGCGGCGTGCCGCTGATCACCGTACTGTTCATGGCCTCGGTCATGTTCCCGCTGTTCATGCCCGAAGGCGTTAACTTCGATAAACTGTTGCGGGCGCTTATCGGCGTCGGGCTGTTCTCGGCTGCTTATATGGCGGAAGTCGTGCGCGGCGGCTTACAGGCGATCCCCAAGGGACAGTTCGAGGGCGCTGAGGCTTTGGGTCTGAATTTTCCGAAAATGATGTTTTTCATCGTCATGCCGCAAGCCCTGAAGCTGGTCATCCCCGGCATCGTTAACACCTTCATCGGACTGTTCAAGGACACGACGCTGGTGCTGATTATCGGGCTGTTCGACTTCCTGGGTATGGCGCAATTGTCGACGACGAACCCGGATTGGCTGGGTTTTGCCGTCGAGGGCTTTGTGTTCTGCGCCGCTGTGTTCTGGGTATTCTGTTTCAGCATGTCGCAGTACAGCCAGCATCTTGAAAGAAAACTGCATACCGGCCATTAGGCTGACACAAGTAATGATCCGTAAGGATTGGAGGAGGAATTATGTCTGACGAAGCCGGCGTATCGGAAGACGATCTGAAGCACCCGACCAAGGAGATGACAGTCTCCGAGGACGTCATGATTGAGATGAATGGCGTCCACAAATGGTACGGATCATTCCATGTGCTCAAGGATATCAATCTGACCGTCAACAAGGGAGAAAGGATCGTCGTTTGCGGTCCGTCCGGGTCCGGCAAATCAACCTTGATCCGCTGCATTAACCGGCTAGAGGAACATCAGCAGGGGCAGATCATCGTCGTCGAACAGGAACTTACCAACGACCTCAAGAAGATCGAAGAGGTACGCCGCGAGGTCGGCATGGTGTTCCAGCATTTCAATCTGTTCCCGCACCTAACGGTCTTGCAGAACTTGGTGTTGGCGCCAATCTGGGTTCGTAATATAGGAAAAGACGAAGCTGAGGAAACGGCCATGAAGTTTCTCGAGCGGGTCAGAATACCGGAGCAGGCCAATAAGTTTCCCGGCCAGCTATCGGGCGGCCAGCAGCAGCGTGTCGCCATCGCCCGCTCCTTGTGCATGAACCCCAAGGTGATGCTGTTTGACGAGCCGACGTCGGCGCTTGATCCGGAAATGATCAAGGAGGTGTTGGACACCATGGTCCAACTGGCTGAAGAAGGCATGACCATGATTTGCGTGACTCACGAGATGGGCTTTGCCAAGACCGTCGCCAACCGGGTTATCTTCATGGACGGCGGCGAGATCATCGAGGAGAACGAGCCGCATGAGTTCTTCGACAACCCGCAACACGATCGCACGAAACTGTTCCTGAGCCAGATCCTGGCTCACTAAGATATAAAAAAAGGGAGCAATCCCGGGAGGTAGTGGTCGGCCCGCGTTTCGCGGGCCGATTGCTTTTTGAGCCCTCAATCGGCGGCGAGATATTTTTCCAGCGGCGTATAGGGACGATCCTGCAAGCGTCCGGTTTCGTCCAGGAGCAACACTCCGTCCCGGCAAGTCAGGCCCTTTGCCAACCACGGGGCAGCGCGGCAAGCATCCATGATGCCGTTATCGGCGATCAATTTGACAAAGGGCAGAATGGCTTGGCTGTAACCGGCCGAGGCGGTTACCGGGGCGGCGCCGGGCAAGTTATCGACGCAGAGGTGGCGGATACCTTCTTCGACATAAACAGGGTCGGCCCAGGTGGTCGCCCGCGTTGTCTCGATGGCCCCCGCCGTATCACAGGAGATATCGGCGATCACCGCTGTCGGCTTCAGGGTTTTTAGCATGGCCCGGCCGATCAGATGATCGTCACGGTGCTTGGGCCACAGTACGCAATTAACGATCAGGTCGGCGTCGGCCAGATGGTCCGGCAGGGTCGAAATGTCGGCGGCTCGGAAATCGGCGTCTGAATATTGCAGCTGGGTGTGGAACCGGGCGCGCTCGCTGATATCCAAACCGACCACCGAGGCGCGCAATCCGATCAACGTCCTGAGCGCGCCCTGGCCGACCATGCCCAACCCCAGGACCACGGCCTTGAGGGCCGGGGCGCCGAAGTGGGGCATGAAATGACGGCCCGTGCCGCCGTGCGGCGCCAGGCATAGGCGAACCCCTTCGAGGGCGCCGATCTCGCCGGCTAGGGGGCAGTTGGGCGAGCCTTTCTCATGCGTATTCTCGGCCGAGATGGCGCTCAGGCCAACCTCAAGCATCTTGTCGGTCAGTTCTCTGTTGAGCGCCGAATGCAGGTTCGTGAACAGAATATGGCGTGCCACCAGGTGCTCATACTCGTCGGGCATGATCTCCTTGACCTTAACGATCATCTCGCCGGCAGCATACGTTTCTGCCGGTCCCGGTACGATTGAGGCGCCGGCCGCCGTGTAGTCGTCATCACCGGCGCCGGACAGCACACCTGCACCGGTCTCCAAGAACAGCTCATGGCCACCGTCAACCAGCGCCCGGACCTCGCGCGGCATCAAACCGACGCGGCCTTCCTGGGCTTTGATCTCCTTGGCAACGCTGATCTTCACCGGATCATCCTCAACTCGATCCAGCTTCGCCCATCAAACCGCTGTCGCGGGGATCGTCGATCTCGATGGTTTCCTGGTCATAGGCCACAAAACCGGCCTGTTGATATTTGGGCAACGCGTTGGGATGGTCTTCGGTACAGGTGTGAATCCATAACCGCCGAGGCTCGTGGGTCCAGGCCTGATCGATACCCCAGCGCAGGAAGAAACCGCCCAGGCCACGGCCAATGAATTCGGGCAGCAGGCCAAAATAGGTCAGCTCGATATCCGGGTTTTCCCGGCGGTCCAATTCACAAATTCCGGCCGGGGCACCGTCTACGTAGAGCACATATATCTCGACGTCTTGGTGATGGATGACCGACAGCAGGGATTCGTCATCCATTTCCCTTCGCTCGTACCACACCCAGTCCTGGCCGATGGTGTTGTACAGGTAGCGATAAAAAGACAGCGGCGGCTTCTCGGCGCGCAATAGGGCGATTTTGGCTGCCGGGCGCGGCGGGGTCGGCGAGGTCGGCGGCTCGGTCATCTCGAGATACGTGATTACCGAGGTCAGCTTGCTGGATTTAGCCATCCCGTCAGGTCTCGACCGGAGTGTCCGGATGGTCACCCCATTCGGCCCATGATCCGTCGTAAACGGCTGAGTCCTCATAGCCCAACAAGAACAACCCGAACGACACCACGGCGGCGGTGACGCCCGAACCGCAGCTGGTAACGACCGGCTTCTCAGGGTCAATGCCGGACGTTTTGATGGCGGCGTCAATCTCTCCGGCGGGGCGGAAAACGAAACTATTGTCGGCGTCCATGAGCATGGGGAAGGGCAGATTGAGGCTGCCAGGGATATGACCGGCCTTGGCCGAGGGCCTGGGCTCCGGCGCCTCGCCGGCGAACCGGTCCGGACTACGGGCATCGACCACTTGCTCGCGGGCGCTATCGATGTTGGCGATCACCTGATCGACACTGCGGACCAGGGTGTTGTCCATGCGCGCCGTAAAGTGCCGCTCGCGCGGGCTGGGCGACGTATCGGTCACCGGCCGGCCCTCGGCCAGCCACTTAGGCAAGCCGCCGTCGAGGACCGCGATATCCTTGTGCCCGAACACCCGGAACATCCACCACACCCGGCAGGCCGCGTTAAAACCACCATTGGCGTCATAGACGACAATGCGCGAGCCGTCGCCGAGGCCGAGTTTGCGGACCTTGCTGGAAAATTTCTCCGGGCTGGGCAGCATGTGGGGCAGCGGATTGTCCCCATCGGCGATGTCGTTGATATCGAAATAGACGGCGCCGGGGATGTGTTGTTCGTCGTATTCGGCGCGCCCGTTGCGGTCCTGGGTCGGCAGGAACGAGGTGCCGTCGACGATCCGCACGTCCGGCGAGTCCAGATGATCGGCCAGCCACTGGGTGCTGACCAAAGCGTCCGGGTTGGCGTAGTCCACCGGCTCTATTCCAGCCAACTGGGTACGGGCAACCCTTTTTCGCGCAGGAAGCTCGGATTGAATAGCTTGCTTTGATAACGCGTTCCGGAATCGGCCAGGATGGTGACGATGGTGTGTCCTGGGCCAAGATCCTTGGCCAGCCGCATGGCACCGGCGACATTGATGCCGCTGGAGCCGCCGAGGCACAAGCCCTCGTCCTTGAGCAGGTCGAACACCACGCGCACCGCCTCATCATCGGGGATTTGATAGGGGTTATCGACGGTGATGTCTTCGATGATACAGGTAACGCGGCCGAGCCCAATTCCTTCGGTGATGGAACTACCCTCGGACTCGATCTTGCCGTGGGCAAAATGACTGTACATGGCGGCGCCGAACGGATCGGCCACGCCGATTTTGATATCCGGGTTCTTCTCGCGCAGGAATGTGGACGTACCGGCAATGGTGCCCCCCGTACCGATCGAGCAGATAAAACCGTCCACGTTGCCGTCCGTTTGCTGCCAAATTTCGGGGCCGGTGGTGGCGTAGTGGGCCTTGCGGTTGGCCATGTTGTTCCACTGATCGGCGAAGATGACGCCCTTGGACTCCGTTTCGGCCAATTCCTCGGCCATGCGCCGGCCGATGTGCTGGTAGTTGTCGGGATCGGAAAACGGCTTGGCCGGGACCTGAACCAGTTCGGCGCCGCACAGCCTGAGCATATCCTTCTTTTCCTGGCTCTGGGTTTCCGGAATGACGATGGTGGTCCGGTAGCCTCGTGCATTGGCCACCAGGGCTAGGCCAATGCCGGTGTTGCCCGCCGTGCTCTCGACCACGAGCCCACCCGGCTTGAGCGCGCCACTTTCCTCGGCATCGGTGATCATGAACAGCGCCGCGCGGTCCTTAACCGAGCTGCCTGGGTTGAGGAACTCGGCCTTGCCGAGAATCTCGCAGCCGGTGGCCTCCGACGGGCCGTGCAGCCGGATCAATGGTGTGTTACCGACCGTATCCGTAAATCCGTCGCGAATGGTCATGATGGCGCCCCCGGGCTTCTAATTTTTTCTGTCACCTGGAAGATAGCCACGCCGCAAGGACCGATCAAGGACCGCCCACGGCTTCGTGAAGGTATCGGATTATTCATCGCCGCCGCCGAGCCATTTTGCACGCAGGCCTTCACGGTTCATGCGCAGCCATTGGAGTGGAATCAGGGTCATGGAATTGGCGATGCGGCCCTCGTCCATGAGCGCGAAGGCATCATCCACGCCGATGGTGAAAGCGCGAATGTTTTCGCCTTCGCCCGCCATTCCGTGAACGCCGCCGGCGTTGGAGGAATCAACCCGCCCGCAGAACAAGAACATCGATTCAGATGATCCGCCGGGGCTGACTAGGTAGTGGCAAATTGGAACGATGTCGCTTAGCTGGCAGTTGGCTTCCTCGACGGCTTCGCGGCGCACGACATCCTCAGGGTTTTCACCGTCCTCGATAATGCCGGCGACGATCTCAATTAACCATGGTGAGTCGTCGTCTTCGAACCACGGCGAACTAAGCGCGGCGTAGGCGCCGGCCCGGAATTGCTCAATCATCACCAGGCGGTCCAATTCAGGATCGTACATCAACACCGCTGCAGCATGGCCGCGCTCGAATATTTCGCGACTGATTTCATCACCCCAACCACCGTCGAAATGCCGATGTTTGAGGCGATAGCGGTTGATGTGGAAGTAGCCGTCGTATTCGGTCGTCTTGCCGATGACATCCACATCCGCAGGCCTCATGGAGGGTTTCATGGCGTTTCTCCGGAAACACAGGCAGCATTCAAGACGGATTTCGACTGCCCATGGCTCATTGAGAGGCCATTTTGGGGCCGGTGAAAACAGATTAAGTTATTGATATTTAAGCAAACCATTAGATTTTCCGTTGGGAATGTCTACAAATGTCTACATTTGTCCACATTCTTCTGTCTAAGTGATTGATAACAGGTCGGTTAATGTTTGGCATGTCATATTGAAAGTTCATTATACGAATATAATCCCGTGTTATATATATTCAAGGTATAAAATACTTTAAACTTAGGTGTAACCAAACCGATGCATGACGGCGAACTGACAATTGAAAGCCAGGTAGGTCGCGGAACGACGGTTAGGGTAACGATGCCCAGCGGCTAGCAATGCGGAGATTGCCGCCCACGTCTTGATCTCCCGGTATTTTCACGCCACTTACTAATCTGTATCCGCACAGTCCTGTGGATCATTAGCAATGGAGAGAGAGCCATGGCCGGACGCAGCGACAAGATCACATTCTCAGGGACCGGGGGCGACCAACTGGCAGCGCGGTTGGACCGGCCGGACGGCGAGCCCGCAGCCTATGCGCTCTTCGCCCATTGCTTCACATGCAACAAAGACATCTTCGCCGCCTCGCGTATCGCCGCCGGGCTGGTCGAGCACGGTGTTGCCGTGTTGCGTTTCGACTTCACCGGTTTGGGCGCCAGCGAGGGCGAATTCGCCAACACCAACTTCTCGTCCAATGTCGGCGATTTGGTCGCCGCCGCCGATCACCTACGCGACGAGTATGAAGCGCCCAAGATCATCATCGGCCATTCCCTGGGCGGCGCAGCCGTCCTGGCCGCCGCCGGAAAAATTCCCGAAGCCCTGGCCGTCTGTACCATCGGTGCGCCCGCCGACCCGGCCCATGTGGCGCACAACTTCCAGGACTCTGTCGAGGAGATCGAGGCCAAGGGCGAGGCCGAAGTGCTATTGGTCGGACGTCCGTTCACCATCCAGAAGCAGTTCTTGGACGACATCGCCGGACAGAAACTGGAGCAGGCCATCGCCACCATGAAAAAGGCGCTGCTGGTGTTCCATTCGCCCATCGACGCCACCGTCGGCATCGAGAACGCGGCGCAGATCTACGGCGCCGCCAAACATCCCAAGAGTTTCGTGTCGCTCGACGACGCCGATCATCTGTTGAGCCGCAAGGCCGACGCGGCTTATGTCGCCGACGTCATTTCAGCCTGGGCGACGCGCTATGTTGACCATGGCGCGGCCAAGGCCGACGACCCCTCGGTCGCTGCCGCACCGGGTACCGTGGTGGTGCGCGAGACCGGCGAGGGCAAGTTGACCAATGCCATCTCCATCGGCGGCCGCCACAAGTTGCGCGCCGACGAGCCGGCCAGTGTCGGCGGCAACGATACCGGCCCGACGCCCTATGACCTGCTGCTGTCCGCCCTGGGGGCGTGCAAGTCCATGACCATGCGTATCTATGCCGAACACAAGGGTTTCCCCATGACCGGCTGCGCCGTGACCTTGAAGCATGACAAGATCCACGCCCAGGACTGCGAGGAATGCGAAACCGAAGGCGGCAAGATCGACGACATCGACATCGAAATCGAGGTGTTCGGGGATATGGACGACGAGACCAAACAAAAAATCGCCGCCATCGCCGATAAATGCCCGGTCCACAAGACGCTGCACTCCGAGGTGCGGATTACCAGCGGGTTGAAGGGGTAGGGAGTCCGAAGCCTAGGGGCAAAGACCTTCGTCTATCTACGGATGTTTTTCGATGGCTTCGCCAACTCCGAGATAACGGATCCGGCGACTGCCTGCCCGTGCTCGGAAGGGCGCATGTTCTCGGTGAGAAGACGTTCGCCGGTGGCTGGCTGGCACACGGGCTTGTCCATCAATCCCCGGTGCAGGGCGCAGTCGCGGTCGGTGATCTCCGAAATCACGTGATCGGTCGAACCCTTACCCGTCGCGGCGTAGGAAATGCCATCGATAACGGCCGAGGCAATACTCGTCGGATTGATCAGGACGGCGCAGCCGGGTAGGGCCATCACGGCAAGGGCGGGAAGCAAGATACGAAGGCTGTTCAAGACGTGTCTCCAGTATGAAAGGAGCGCGCGTATACCATGCGATTCCGGGCCACAGCAGTGTTGCTTCCGGGATTCAGATATGCGCTCCGCGCATGCCAGAGGGCCCGCACTAGCCTCAAAACCGGCTATCAGGCTACAATCCAGTCATGTGCGACAAGTTCATCGTCTTATTGTCCCATGCCGTTTCCGTCATTCTCGGGGCGTTTTTGTTCGTTCTCGATATCGTAGAATGCGTGTGGGGCGAACTGTTGCGGGCCATGGATTACTGGATGGACCAGGCCTGCAAACCGGAGAAGTAGCGGGATGTGCCACTGCCGTGCGGCCTTATTGAAAATCCCGCGAGGCGACGGTCATGGTGCCGCCGGCGGGGTCAGGCAATCCGGCGTCGGGGTTGTCGAGTTGGGCCAGGAGTTGGCTTAGGTCGGTGAGTTTGTCGGCGATGACGTGGATGACCAGGCCTTCCTTTTGCACATGGCCGTGCACGCCCAACAGGCCGGCACGCAACGCAGTACTGCGGAAGTCCTCGAACACTTTCGGCCAGACGATCAGGTTGGCGACGGCGGTTTCGTCCTCCATGGTGACGAACAGCACGCCTTTGGCGCTGCCCGGACGCTGGCGGGTGGTGACCAGGCCGGCGATCCTGACCGTCCGTCCGTCCGTAAGGTGTTCGAGTTCGCCGCAAGGGACGTAGCCCTGGGCGGTCAGTTCGCCCCTGAGCGGTCCCAGAGGGTGGGCCTTGAGCGACAGGCGGAGCGAGCGGTAATCGTCGGCCACCTCTTCGCCCAGGGTCATGGTGGGCAGAACGACGATGGGCTCAGCCCGTATCTCGGCGGCATCGGCGGCGGCGAACAGCGGCAATTGTTCGTCGTTGAGGCCGCGTACAGCCCACAGCGCCTGGCGGCGGCTGACACCCAGGGAACCAAAGGCATCGGCCCGGGCCAGTGTTTCCAGGGCCGACTTGGAGAGGTTTGTCAGGCGTTGCAGGTCGGGGAGAGATGAGAAGGCGAGGCTGTTGGAACTTTCGAGGTTCGCCGGGCGGCCATAAGACTCACGTGCGGCGACCAGGATGTCCGCCACCGCCTGCTTCAAGCCCTTGACCTGCCTGAGCCCTAACCGCAGGGCCGGAGCGTCCGCCGGGCCAGGCTCCAGGGTGCAATCCCAGTCACTCAGGTTAACGTCGGCCGGGTTAATGCGGACGCCATGTCCGCGGGCGTCACGGACGATCTGGGCCGGGGCGTAGAAGCCCATGGGCTGGCTGTTGAGGAGCGCGCAGGCGAAGGCCGCCGGGTAATGGCATTTCAGCCATGATGAGACGTAGACCAGCAGCGCGAAGCTGGCGGCGTGGGATTCCGGGAAGCCGTAATCGGCGAAGCCCTCGATCTGCTTGAAGCAGCGCTCGGAGAACTCCCGCGCGTAGCCGTTTTTCTTCATACCGGCCAGGAACCGGTCCTGGAACTGGTGGATGTCGCCCAAGCGGCGGAAGGTCGCCAGCGCCCGGCGCAACCCGTCGGCTTCCTCCGGCGAGAACCCGGCGCCGACCATGGCGATCTTCATGGCCTGCTCCTGGAACAGGGGAATGCCGAGGGTTTTTTCCAGCACCTGACGCAGCGCCCCGGACGGGTAATCGACTGCTTCCTCGCCGTTCCTGCGGCGCAGGTAGGGATGTACCATGTCGCCCTGGATCGGCCCGGGCCGCACGATCGCCACTTCGATGACCAGATCGTAGAAATTGCGTGGCTTGAGGCGTGGCAGCATGCTCATCTGGGCGCGGCTTTCGACCTGGAACACACCAACCGAGTCGGCCTTGCACAACATGTCGTAAACCGCCGCGTCCTCGGCCGGCACCGTGGCCAAGGTCACGCGGCGGTCGTGGTGGGCGGCGATCAGGCCGAATGCCTTGTGGATGCAAGTCAGCATGCCGAGCGCCAGGATATCGACCTTGAGGATGCCGAGTGCGTCGAGATCGTTTTTGTCCCACTCGATGACCGTGCGCTCATCCATGGCGGCGTTAGCCATCGGCACGATTTCATCCAAGCGCGAGCGGGTCATCACCATACCGCCGGTGTGTTGCGACAGGTGGCGGGGAAAACCCAATATCTGCCCGGCCAGTTCCAGGGTCAGGCGTAGGGTCGGCTCGTTGGGATCAAGCCCGGCGTCGCGGATATGTTTGTCCTCGATATCGTCCCAGGACCGCCGCCACGCCGCGCCCTGTAGCGCCACGATGGCGTCCTCGGTGAGCCCCAGGACCTTGCCGACTTCGCGGACAGCGCTCTTGACCCGGTAGGTGATGACGGTGGCGGTCATGGCGGCCCGTTCGCGGCCGTATTTCTCGTAGACGTATTGAATGACCTCTTCGCGCCGCCCGTTTTCGAAATCGACGTCGATATCGGGCGGCTCGCCGCGCTCGGCGCTGATGAAACGCTCAAACAACAGGTCCATGCGGGCCGGGTCGACGGCGGTGATGCCGAGGCAATAACAAACCGCCGAATTAGCCGCCGAGCCGCGGCCCTGGCACAGGATGCCGCGGCCCTCGGCGAAGCGGACGATGTCGTGGACGGTGAGGAAATAGGGTGCGAAACCCAATTCACCGATCAATTTCAATTCATGATCCAGCCCGGCATTGACCTTATCCGGCACGTTGCCGGGATAACGAGTCGCGGCACCGTCCCGGGTCAGGTTGACGAGGTGTTGCTGCGGCGTCAGGCCCGGGGGTACGGGATCAGTGGGGTAATCGTAGCGCAATTCATCGAGGCTGAAGCTGCAGGCCTCAGTTATCTCCACCGTGCGGGCGACGGCGTCCGGCATGTCATGGAACAACCGCGCCACCTCATCGGGCGACTTCAAATGGCGCTCCCCGTTGGCGGCCAACCGGAACCCGGCATTAATGATCGTGCAACCTTCTCGGATGCAAGTGAGCACGTCCTGCAAAGGCCGTCGCTCCGGTATGTGGAAGTGGACATTATTGGTCGCCACCAAGCGAATCCGATAGGTTTTTTCGTACTCCAGAAGAGTACGAATGTATGCGACATGATTACCATTATGTGCAACAAAAACAGCCAGATAAAGGCGGCAATTCAAGTTCTTGCACAACTTTAACAACGCGCTCTTGAAAGCGTCGCCGGGCTCGCGGGGCGGCACGGCGATAATGACCTGCCCTTGACCGCCCATGAATTCAGCGGTGTCAAAAATATCCGCCAGAGTCAGTCGGCAATCGCCCTTCGATGCGCGTCGTTTACCCAAGGAGAGCAAGCGCGTCAGGCGGCCGTAGGCAGCGCGGTCAGTGGGATAGCAAAGCAGGGGCGGGCCGTCCTCGGGATCGAGCCGCGCGCCGATCACCAACCGGATTCCAGCGCGCTTGGCCGCCGTGTGGGCGCGGACCAGGCCGGAAACGCTGTGGCGGTCGGTGATGGCAATGGCCGAAAGCCCCAGCGCCGCCGCCGTCTCGACCAATTCCTCGGGATGCGAGGCGCCGTTGAGGAAACTGAAATTACTGGTGACTTGGAGTTCGGCGTAGGCTGCGCTCCCGCCCATTACGGGAAAAACCCGTGCAGGTACCATTTCGGCGGCGTGCCGGCCTGGTAGGGCCCGGCCCGGTAAACCCAGAAGCGCACGCCGTCCGTATCCTCAATTCGGAAATAGTCGCGGATACGGCTTTGCCCGCCGGCCAGGGCGCGGGGTGGCTCGAGCCACCATTCCGGACCGATGCGCTCCGGCCCGTCGGCGCGGGTGATGCGGTGTTGGGCGCGGCGCCAGCGGAACATCACCGGCGGATGATCCGGCACCGGCGCCATCACCTCGATCGGCTCAGGTGTGGGCAGCAGACGCACGGGGCGGGGGGCACGGGGGGCCTTATTGCCGGGCAGGGGGTCAGCCGGGGTGTCATCGCGGGCCAGGGCGGAAACCGGGCGGCTGGCCCGCTCCGGCAGGTGACTGGCCCGCGGTTGCAGGCGAAGCACGCGTTTGGGCCCCAAGCGGTTGCCCAGGCGGTCGATCAAGTCGGTGACGCCCGTGCGCTCCTTTGCGCTGTCACCCTGCAAATCGGCCTGGGCCGGATCGAGGGGATCGGTGACGGTGGCGGCCAGGATCATCGCCTCGATGCCGAAACCGGCATCGATATTGTCCAACTTATTTCGGAACAATCGGTCCAAATGATCCGCGTCGCGCACCGGGCGGCTGGTCCCGATGGTGACTTCGAAGGTGGTGGCATCGGTGCGGTAAAAGTTCAGGCGCAGCCCCCGCGCACCTTGGCGGGTCGCGGCCAGTTGCCGGCACATCGCGTCCAACAATTGACCGAGCGCCGCGTCGATATCGCTGCGTTGGCTGATCGGCTCGGCAAAAGCCAGACGGGTGCGCATCGGTGGCAGGGGGCGGTGGGGTTTGATGGACTCGTCCGTGTGGCCCAGGGCCTGATCCAGCCGCTGCAAGGGTGCCGCACCGAAGCGGACGGTCAGCGGCGCGCGCGGCACATTTAAAAGATCGCCGATGCGGCGCAAACCCATGCGGCGCAGGCCCTCAACCACATCCGGTTGCAGGCGCAGGGCGGCCACGGGCAGAGTGGCCAGAACTTCGGTTTGTGCTCCGGAAGGGATAACGGCTGGTGTCCCGGACGCGGCGGCGAAATGGGTCACGGCCCAGGCCGCCCCCGGTGTATCGGCGGCGGCCAGCCGGGTTTCATAACCGAGAGCGGTCAGGCGTCGGTCCAGGTCGGCCATCAGGGCCGCTTCGCCGCCGAACAAATGTGCGCAGCCGCTGATATCGAGCCAAATGCCGTTACCTTCGGCATCGGTGGCCGTCCAAGGTGTATAGCGGCCGGCCCATTGGGCCAGCGCGGCCAGCGCGCGGTGGTCGCCTTTGGGGTCCGCGCCCGCGGCTTCCAGGCCGGGCAGCACGGCGCGGGCATGGGCCAGGGGCATTCCCGGCCCGACGCCGCCCGCTTCCGCCGCCCGGTTGACGGCAGCCAGGCGCGGCCCGCCGGACCCGGCAATAACCATGGCCAGGGGATGATCTTGATGATCGCTGGATTTGCCCCTAGCTGGCCTGCCGCCAGGTTGACGGCGGCGCAACCGGTCCGTGGCGAAGCTCGGCAGCCACAGCGAAACCATGCGTCGCCGGTTTGTCCCAGAATGCATTTTGTTGTTCCTCCCGCCATTCCACCAGCCACGATCCCGATCCCTTGGCCGGTTTTTCATGGCGGTTCTTTTCGATTTTCCCAGCCCCGCGGCAGCGCACCAGTTCGACCCGCCAACGCGGCAAGTCCGGCCAACGGCCTAAGCTCGGCGCGGCGCCGATACGCCAGTGGGTCAACGCCGGTCCGGGCGCCCACTTGGCCCCGTTGGGTCTGAGTAGGATCGCCGCCGTGCCGCCTGCCTCTGCCGCCAGTTGCAGGCGACGCAGCACCACCGTGGATGCTCCCGACGGCTCGCCCAGCACGGCGGCCAGGGCGCCGCTGCGCAAGCCTTCCTCCATGGCCCACAGCAGGTCGCGCTCACGCTCGGCGCGGGTCACGATCAATCGCTCCGGTGTTAATCCCAGAGCGCTCAGCCCGGGACCGTATAAATCGGCCCCACGGCGGCACCACAGCACCGTCCCCGCCATGCGGCCCATAAGCGCGGCGGCGAAGCTCATGGCGGCGGCCAAGGGCCCCGAAGCGGTCATTTCATGCAGGCCGCCGGCGGGAAACCCGCCCCACGGCAGCGCGGCGTCAATTTCCGCAACACCGAACGGTAGCGCCGCCGCGTCCTGGTGATGAGATTGCCCCTCAAGCTTGCGGATGCGCCGCTTTAAATCATCCAGCGATACCGGACCCGGCTGCTTTCCCATGGGCATGGATTTTAAAATATTGTTCATGATACGTTCTAATGTAGAACAAACCATTCGGTTCGTCAATGGGGAGGGCATGGGCCCTCCAATTGATTGATTTGTTTGATCTTTACCCACCCTCAATGGCACACTTACCCACCCTCACCCAGGCGGCCGGCCGACAATGTCCATAAACATGCTCCTCACCGTTGACGAGATGACCCAGGCTGATGCGGCTGCCGTGGCGGCGGGCGTAGCGAGCCTTGATCTGATGGAGGCGGCGGGGGGCGCTGTCGCCGAGGAAATCATGGAGCGCTGGGACAAGCGCCGGGTCATCGTGCTGTGTGGGCCGGGCAACAACGGCGGCGACGGATTTGTCGTGGCCCGGATGCTGGATGAAGCCGGATGGTCCGTCAGCATCGCTCTGCTGGGCGAGAAGGGTGCGCTAAAAGGTGATGCGGCGGCTAATGCGGCGCGCTGGACCGGCGAAATCACGGCTTTATCCCCGGATATGCTGGTGGATGGCGCCCTGGTGGTCGATGCCCTGTTCGGCGCCGGCCTGTCGCGGCCTCTGGACGGTGACGCCCTGACCGTGGTCGAAGCCATCAATGAGCGGGAATTGGACTGCGTTTGCGTCGATGTTCCCAGCGGTATTCACGGTGATACGGGCGAAGTTATGGGCGATGCCCCATTTGCCGCGGTCACCGTCAGCTTCTTTCGCGCCAAGCCGGGCCATGTCCTGCTGCCCGGACGGATCTATGGCGGTGAGGTCATCATTGCCGACATCGGAATCCCTGATGCCGTGCTTGACGAGATCGATCCGCAAACCTTCATCAACGGCCCGGATTTGTGGCTCGATGACTTTCCCTGGCCGGTGGTTGACGCCCACAAATACAGCCGCGGCCACGCGGTGATCGTCGGCGGCGAGGTGATGACCGGCGCCGCGCGCCTGGCGGCCATGGCGGCGCGGCGCACGGGCGCCGGGCTGGTTACGCTGTCCGTGCCGCCTGCCACCTACGCCATTTATGCCGGCGACAGCCCGGGTACCCTGGTCAGCGAGACCGAAGACGCCACCGCCTTTGACGACCTCCTCGCTGATCACCGCAAGAATACGGTTTTGGTCGGCCCCGGCGCCGGGCTCGGCCAGCGGACCCGGGATATGGCCTTAAGCGCTCTTTCCGCCCATAAGCGTTGCGTGTTCGATGCCGACGCCCTGAGCGTGTTTGCCGATGATCGGGGAACGCTGCTGGATCGACTTAACGACCGCTGCCTGCTCACACCGCATGATGGGGAATTCGCCCGCCTGTTTCCGGAAACCATGGGATCGCGTCTGGACCGCGCCCGCGCGGCGGCCCGGGAATGCGGCGCCGCCGTTTTACTTAAGGGGCCGGACACGGTCATCGCGGCGCCGGACGGGCGCGCCGTGATCAACGCCAGCGGCAGCCCGGACCTGGCCACCGGCGGCACCGGTGATGTTCTCGCCGGTATGGCCGTCGCCCTGATGGCCCAAGGTGTGTCTTCATTCGGCGCCGGAACTATGGCCGCGTGGCTGCACGGCGCCGCCGCCGAAGCCGTCGGTCCGGGCCTGATCGCCGAGGATTTGCCGGAATTTCTGCCGGAGATTTTGCGTGAGCTTTTGGAACAATCGGGCCATCCGGCTTGAATCCGGGGACTGATTGACCGATCTTCAGGCTATGAAAGACCAGATGGACGAACAACCGAAAACCGGACTGCTTGATCGTACGCTTAGCAAGCTGCGCAAGGGTTGGCAGAGCATTGCCGGTTCCGACTATGACGCTGAGGCGGCGAGCAGCCGGCCCGATCTGCCCGGCGATGACCTCGACCGCCTGCGCCAGCAGATGCGCGATTGCCTGGAAGTGCGTGGCGGCGAGGTTTCGGCCCGCGCCCGGGCGGCGGCGTTGGGCCATGTCTATCTCGCCCTCGACGCTTCCGGCCGCGAAAAGTTCCTGCGCGTCATGGTCGATGACTTCGGCGTCGACCACGATGCAGTGGCCGCGGCGGTTGACGAGTTCCAGCGTGCCAATGGCGCTGAAGCGCGGCTCAAGGCTGAGGCCCAATTACGCAAATCCTTGATTGCACCAAGAGTTAAATTACTGACACAATTCAACGCTTTACCTGATGGCGTTAAGTTTTTGGTTGATATGCGCGCCGAGTTGCTGTCGCTGACCCGGAACGATGCCACCCTGAAACCCCTTGAGCGTGATCTGAAGGTCTTACTGACGTCGTGGTTCGATGTCGATTTCCTGGAGCTGAGACGCATCACCTGGGACACGTCGGCGGCGGCGCTGTTGGAACGGCTGATCGCCTATGAGGCGGTGCACGCAATCGAGAGCTGGGACGATCTCAAAAACCGGTTGGAATCGGATCGCCGCTGTTTCGCTTATTTTCATCCCCGCATGCCCGACGAGCCGCTGATCTTCGTCGAGGTCGCCCTGGTCGACGGCATGGCCGACAACGTCCAGGCTTTGCTCGACGCCGACGCACCGGTGCTCGACCCGGGAGACGCCAATACCGCCATATTTTATTCCATCTCCAACGCGCAAAAGGGATTGGCCGGCATCAGTTTCGGCAACTTCCTGATCAAGCGGGTGGCCGGCACATTGTCCAGCGAGTTTCCCGGCCTGACGACCTTTGCCACCCTGTCGCCCGTCCCCGGCTTCATGAAATGGTTGGAGGCCGCCCTGGCCGAGGGCGAGCCCGGTTTGCTGAGCACCGCCGAGCGTAAATCGCTGAGTGCCGCCTCGGGCAGTTCGCGCGGCGCCAAGGGGACGCTCAAGACCCTGTTGAACCAGAAAGGCTGGTCGGCCAATGATACCGTCTCCCAGGCGCTGCGCGCGCCGCTGCAACGGCTTTGCGCGCGCTACCTGATCGAAGAGAAGCGGCCCGACGGCCAGGCCAAAGACCCGGTCGCCCATTTCCATCTCTCAAACGGCGCCACCATGGGCCATTTGAATTGGATGGGCGATACATCGGGCAAGGGAATTCAACAGTCCGCCGGACAGATGATCAATTACATTTACGAGTTGGGCCGCATCGATGCCAACCACGAGGATTACACGGCGTCCGGCAAGGTCGCCGTGTCGTCGGGACTCCGCAGTATCCTCAAGGGATAAGGATTGCCGGGTCAAGCCCGGCGATGACGATGAACGAGAGATCAGACCTTGATGTTGATCCTGGTACCCCGCGTGGCGGTGGCGCCGGCGTTCTGGGCGGCCTGGGTGTCGGTTGCCTGCTTAACCACGGCGGCGATCGCCTGCTCGGTTTTAACGGCTTGCTTCAAGCCGGCCAAACCTTGGGTGACGGCGGCGTTGGGGATTGAACTGACTGCCATTCTGGCTCTCCATTGCAATGGATACTTACCGCACCGTAGCACGGACCGGCCGGGCCGCATGTGATGTTTCGCACAGATGCAGTCGTATTTATTGTCATCGTGGTCCCGCCGCACCTCTGGAATTGACACTCGGAGGTTATGGTATAGAGTCCCGCGCCGCTTGGTTTTGGTTGCGGTTCAGTTGGTTTGGGCGGGCGTGGCGGAACTGGTAGACGCGTCAGGTTTAGGTCCTGGTGACCTTACGGTCATGGGGGTTCGAGTCCCTCCGCCCGCACCAACGAACGATGCAAACCGCCGGGCAAAATGGACGAAGCGGGGATGGACTTTTAAATTCCCCGGCTAAATATGGATTAGAATGGGCCGGTTGCGGTCATTTCGATTGGGAAGCGCATGCAGATCACCGAGACAAAGACCGAAGGACTGAGCCGCGAATTCAAGGTCGCCTTGCCGGCCAAGGAGATTGAAGAAAAGATCTCCCACCGTTTGAAGGACATCGCCAAGACGGCGCAGCTGCCAGGCTTCCGGCCGGGCAAAGTGCCGGTGGCCTTGCTCCGGAAACGTTACGGCCCGTCGATCATGGGTGAAATTCTTGAGAGCGCGGTCAGCGATTCGTCGCAACAGGCGCTGGCCGAGAAGGGCATCCGCCCGGCCATGCAGCCGGAAATCGAAATCACTTCGTTTGAGGACGGCAAGGACCTGGAATACACCATGGCCGTGGAATCGCTGCCCAAGATCGAACCCATGGACTTCTCCAAGCTCAAGCTGGAGCGATTCGTCTGTGAGCCCGACGACAAGGAAGTCGAGGCCGCGCTTAATAACCTGGCCGACGCCAACAAAAGCTCGGAAGCCGTTGGTTCGGACCGCAAAAGCAAGGACGGCGACGTTGTGGTGATCGATTTTGTCGGCTCCGTCGACGGCGAGGAGTTTCCCGGCGGCAAGGCCGACGGATACCAGTTGGAACTGGGTTCCGGCAGCTTCATTCCCGGCTTCGAGGAACAGCTTGTCGGCGTCTCGGTCGGTGACCATGCCGAGGTCAATGTCTCCTTTCCCAAGGAATACGGGGCGGCGGAACTAGCCGGCAAGAACGCCGTGTTCCAGGTCGATATCAAGGAATTGCGGGAAACCACCGCCGCCGCCGTCGATGACGAACTGGCCAAGAAAGTCGGCATGGAAGACCTCGGCAAGCTGCGCGAGGCGATCGCCGAGGAACAGTCACGGGAATTCAATTCAATGGCCCGCATGCTGCTTAAGCGGAAGTTGTTGGACGATTTGGAAGACGCGCACGATTTCGAGGTGCCGGCCAAGCTTCTGGACCGCGAATTCGATACCGTTTGGGCGCATTACGAAGAGCAGAAGAAATCCGGCGAAGGCGCCGATGATGATGAAGGCCTGTCCGAAGACGAGCAAAAGGCGGAGTTCCGGGCCATTGCCGAGCGCCGGGTCAAGTTGGGTCTGCTGCTGGCTGAAGTCGGCCAGACCAATTCCATCCAGCTGAACCAAGAGGATATGAACCAAGCGGTCATGGAAGAAGCCCGCCGTCACCCCGGCCAGGAGCAGCAGGTCATTGATTATTTCAAGAGCAACCCGCAAGCCATGGAGCAGGTGACGGCGCCGGTGTACGAGGAAAAAGTCGTCGATTTCATTGTCGAACTGGCTACGGTGAAGGATAAGAAGTCGAACATGGCCAAGCTGATGGAGGCGTTGCAGGAAGACTCCGCCGCGTCTGAAAAGAAGAAGAAGGGCGGGGCCAAGAAGAAACCCAAAGCCAAGGCGAAAGCCGCAGCCGGTGACAGCGACAAGCCGGCCAAGAAGAAAAAGGCTCCTGCCAAGAAGGCGGCGGCGAAGAAGAAAGATTGAGCGTGATCGCGCCCGTCGGCGCGGCGTTGTTAAGGATAGCCCATTGATGAGCGACCCAATTGAAACCTACATGAACACCCTTGTCCCCATGGTCGTCGAGACGACCAACCGGGGCGAGCGGGCCTACGACATTTTCTCCCGGCTGCTGAAGGAACGCATCGTGTTTCTCACTGGCGGCGTCGGCGACGAAATGTCGAGCCTGATTTGCGCCCAGCTGCTTTTCCTGGAATCGGAGAACCCGGCCAAGGACATCGCGCTTTATATCAATTCACCGGGCGGGCTGGTGACGTCGGGGTTGGCCATTTATGACACCATGCGCTACATCCGGCCCGAGGTCTCGACGGTTTGCATCGGCCAGGCAGCGTCCATGGGCTCGCTACTGTTGTGCGCCGGTGCCGAGGGCAAACGCTACGCGCTGCCCAATGCCCGCGTTATGATCCACCAGCCTTCCGGTGGCGCCCAGGGCCAGGCCACGGACATCGAAATCCAGGCCCGTGAGATCATCAAATTGCGCGAGCGGCTCAATAACATGTACGTCGAACACACCGGACAAGAGCTGTCGGTGATTGAAGAAGCCGTTGAGCGCGACCGCTATATGAGCCCGGAAGAGGCGCTGGAATTCGGTTTGATTGACGAAGTCGTGACCAATCGCCCGATCCCGGAGGACGATGACAACGGCGGCAAGGGCGATGGTGACGGAGAAAACGCCGACGGTTAAGGAAACAAAAAGGATTACCGGCCATGGTTACGCGTCTTAACATATCCCCGTGGCGGTTGATCGTTTTGGCATTGTGCGCCTCCGCCCCATGCGGGTAACATACCGCGAGGGGCCGGATTTTCGAACGGAGTACCCATGAGTAAATCCACCGGCGAGTCAAAAAATACCCTGTACTGTTCCTTTTGCGGCAAGAGTCAGCACGAAGTCCGCAAGCTGATAGCCGGCCCGACCGTTTTCATTTGCGACGAATGCGTCGAGCTCTGCATGGACATCATCCGTGAAGAGCATAAGACGAGCCTGGTCAAATCCGGTGACGGCGTTCCGACTCCGATCGACATTTGCACTGTGCTTGACGATTACGTCATCGGCCAATCCCATGCCAAGCGGGTGCTGTCCGTCGCCGTCCACAATCACTACAAACGCCTGAGTCATGGATCCGGCAAGGGCAACGATGTCGAGTTGGCCAAATCCAACATCTTGCTGATCGGTCCGACCGGTTGCGGCAAGACCTTGCTGGCGCAGACCCTGGCCCGCATCTTGGACGTTCCGTTTACCATGGCCGACGCGACGACGCTGACGGAAGCCGGCTATGTCGGCGAGGATGTCGAGAATATCATTCTCAAGCTGTTGCAGTCCGCCGACTACAATGTCGAGCGTGCGCAGCGCGGCATCGTCTATATTGACGAGGTCGATAAGATTTCGCGCAAATCCGACAACCCGTCGATCACTCGCGACGTGTCGGGCGAGGGCGTCCAGCAGGCGCTCCTGAAAATCATGGAAGGCACTGTCGCCAGTGTGCCGCCGCAAGGCGGGCGAAAACATCCGCAGCAGGAATTCCTGCAGGTTGATACCACGGATATCCTGTTTATCTGCGGCGGCGCCTTTGCCGGACTGGAAAAGATCATCACGACCAGGGGGACCGGAACGACCATCGGCTTCGGCGCCGACGTTCAGGCCCCGGACGAGCGCCAGACCGGAGAAATTCTCCGCGACGTGGAGCCGGAAGACTTGTTGAAATTCGGCCTGATCCCTGAGTTTGTCGGCCGCCTGCCGGTCCTGGCCACGTTGGATGATTTGGACGAAGCCGCGCTGGTGGAAATCCTGACCAAGCCGAAGAACGCCCTGGTCAAGCAGTACCAGCGGCTGTTCGAAATGGAAGGCGTGGAATTGGGATTCTCCGATGGAGCCCTTGATACCATCGCCGAGAAGGCCGTCGAACGGAAGACCGGTGCCCGCGGCCTGCGTTCCATCATGGAGAATATCCTGCTCGACACAATGTTCGAACTGCCCGGTCTTGAGGGCGTTGAGGAAGTGGTCATCAACCGCGAGGTTGCCGAGGACCATTCGACGCCGCTCTATATATACGCCGACCGGGCTGACGACGTGGAGAGCAGCGCCTAATTCCGTTTCGCCCTTGATCCGGAGCGCCGACAAGACCAACTATGCGAGGAGTGACCGACTCCAGCCGGGGATTTCGCCCCGAGCCTGCAAAAAGACCGCCAACCTCTTGATGAAGGTAATTTACACTTGACCCTTTCAATCAGCGAATTTCCCGTCCTTCCGCTTCGCGATATCGTTGTTTTCCCGCATATGATCGTGCCGCTGTTTGTCGGCCGCGAGAAATCAGTCCGCGCCCTCGAGGACGTCATGAAAGACGATAAGCAGATCTTGCTGGTGGCGCAGAAGAATGCGGCCCAGGATGACCCGGCGGCAGAAGATATCTATCAGATTGGAACCGTATCCACGGTCCTCCAGCTCCTGAAGCTGCCTGATGGTACGGTCAAGGTGCTGGTCGAGGGTGTGCAGCGGGCGCGGATCGTCAATTACACCAATAATCCGGAATTCTTCGAAGCCGATGCCGAGATGCTCGACGATACCGACGCCGAGGACCAGGAACTCGAAGCCCTGTCACGTACGGTGGTCACGCAATTTGAGCAGTACATCAAATTGAACAAAAAAATCCCACCGGAAGTCCTGGTGTCCATTAACCAGATCGAGAGCCCCGGCAAGTTGGCCGATACCGTGGCCTCCCATCTGGCACTGAAAATCTCCGAGAAGCAGGAACTCTTGGAGACCGAGACCGTTGCCGAGCGCCTTGAACGCGTGTTCCAGTATATGGAAGCTGAAATTGGCGTGCTACAGGTCGAGAAAAAGATCCGCAGCCGGGTCAAGCGGCAAATGGAGAAGACCCAGCGCGAGTATTATTTGAATGAGCAACTCAAGGCGATTCAGAAAGAACTTGGCGAGACCGACGATGGACGAGATGAGACTGCCGAGCTTGAGGAAAAGATCGCCAAGACCAAACTGAGCAAAGAAGCGCGGGAGAAATCCCTCGCTGAACTCAAGAAGCTCAAGTCCATGAGCCCGATGTCCGCCGAAGCTACCGTGGTGCGCAACTATCTTGATTGGATGCTATCGATTCCGTGGAAGAAACGCTCGCGGGTGCGCAAGGACCTCAAGGGCGCCCAGGAAATTCTCGATGCCGATCACTACGGGCTTGAGAAGGTCAAGGAGCGGATCGTTGAGTATCTCGCGGTCCAGCAGCGGACCAATAAAGTTTCCGGACCGATATTGTGTCTCGTCGGACCGCCGGGCGTCGGCAAGACCTCGCTGGGTAAATCCATCAGCCGGGCGACCGGGCGTAAGTTCGTGCGTATGTCGCTGGGCGGTGTGCGCGACGAAGCCGAAATTCGCGGTCATCGCCGCACCTACATCGGCTCCATGCCGGGTAAGGTGATCCAGGGCATGAAGAAGGCTAAGGCCTCAAACCCGCTGTTCCTGCTCGATGAAGTCGACAAAATGGGTAACGATTGGCGGGGCGATCCCGCTTCGGCGCTGCTTGAAGTTCTCGACCCCGAGCAGAACCACTCGTTTAATGATCACTATCTGGAGGTCGATTACGACCTGTCCGACGTGCTGTTCGTGACCACTGCCAATACCATGAACATGCCGCCACCGTTGCTCGACCGCATGGAGATTATTCGCCTCTCCGGGTACACCGAGGACGAAAAGGTTGAGATTGCCAAACGCCACCTGATTCCCAAGCAGATCAAGAACCACGGCCTCAAGGACGGTGAATGGTCTATATCCGATTCAGGTCTGCGTGATCTGATTCGCTATTATACGCGCGAATCCGGGGTTCGTAACCTGGAACGCGAGATCGCAAACCTGGCCCGTAAAGGGGTCAAGGAAATCCTCATGGATGGCCGCGTGACGATTAACATCACCCGCCGTAATCTCGGCAAGCTTGCCGGCGTCAAACGCTACCGGTTCGGCGAGGTCGAGGCCGACGATCTGGTCGGTGTGGTGACCGGGTTGGCTTGGACGGAAGTCGGCGGCGAGCTGCTCTCCATCGAATCGGTGATGGTGTCCGGTAAGGGCAAGATGACCATTACCGGTAAGCTTGGCGAAGTCATGACCGAGTCGATCCAGGCGGCAAGGTCCTACGTCCATTCCCGGGCCACAGATTTCGGCATCAAACCGACCATGTTCAGGACCAAGGATATCCACGTCCACGTCCCTGAAGGCGCGACGCCGAAGGACGGTCCGTCGGCCGGTGTTGGCATGGTGACGTCCATCGTTTCGGTGCTGACCGGCATTCCGGTCAACAAGTACGTTGCCATGACCGGCGAGGTGACTTTGCGCGGCCGCATTCTTCCCATTGGCGGATTGAAGGAAAAACTCCTGGCGGCTATGCGCGGTGGCATCAAGACGGTCCTGATCCCCAAGGAAAACGAGAAGGACCTGGCTGAGATTCCGGACAACGTCAAACGCGGTCTGGAAATCATCACAGCGACAACCGTTGACGAGGTCCTGGAGCATGCGTTGGTTTCACCGCTCACTCCGATCGAATGGTCGGAGGACGAGGAGCTTGAAGCGAAACCCCGTTCGTCCGGTGACGATGATGACGTCGGTGACGTTATTACCCATTAAGGGCCGGGGCCTCTTTTCAAGAGGGGGGCGGTGTGACTCCTGAACAAATTCTCGGCTATCCATCCCGTGTGTTGAGCGACCAACAGCGGCAAAGCTATTTCCAAAACGGCTATCTGATACTCGAAAGTCTGATTCCGGCTGAGGTCATTGATGATCTCAACCGGGTCACGGACAGATTTGTCCAAATCAGTTGTGGCCTAGCAGAGTCCGACGAGGATATCGATATCGGCCCCGGACACTGTGCCAAGAAGCCGGTGGTTCGGCGACTTAAATGGCCTGACAAAATGGACGAGCTTTATTGGCAATTTGCGACAGACACCATCGCCGACGTGGCCGCCGATCTGTTGGGTCCAGATGTCTGTTTTCATCACTCTAAGCTGAACTTCAAATGGAGTGACGGCCACGACGAAGTCAAATGGCATCAGGACATCCCATTTTATCCTCACACTAACTATGGTGTCTTAGCCATCGGAACCTATCTATCCGATGTAAGCTTGGATGACGGCCCGCTCGGTGTCATTCCCGGCAGCCATAAGGGTCCGATCTATGAACATTTCGATGATCGCGGTGTGTGGACCGGCGCCATGCGCGATGCCGACATCAATCAGTTGGATACCGATAGCGCGGTCTATATGCCCGGGCCAAAAGGTTCCGTCACCATTCACCACTCGCGTGCCGTGCACGGCTCCAAGCCGACGCACAAGGCCAACGGCCGGCCATTATTGATTAACTCGTACTCCGCCGCCGACGCTTTTCCCTACACTACGCCCAAGGGAACCTATACAGTCCATAACAGACATTTCGTCCGGGGCCAGGCAGCGACCTGGGCTCATCATGACCCGGAGCCTTGCCCGATCCCTCCGGATTGGTCAGCCGGCTACACCTCGATCTATGCCCAGCAGGCGGGAGAAGAGGACGCCCCAACACCACGCGATCCAGGCGTCCGACTCTAACCTTCAATTTCGTTCCGGCGCGAGCGGTTGGGCCGAATCAGACGCCTGCATCTTAGCTTCCGATTCGCCCGTTTCCCGCTGAAAACCGGGATTCCAGAGCGGCAGAGAGTGAGTTTTTGATTGTTTTCCGCCCAACGGGAATGGCATTTCTCGCTTTAAACCCCGTGACTTACGCGGAAATGCGCAAAAACTGGGGAAAAACCGGGGTTCTGCGATTGACGCCGTCGAATACCAGCCATTACAAGTGTCGGCATGGAGTGTGGCGGATTTGCTGCATTCTCGTTTTCAGTTTTCACATGACCACCACTGATATGAAGAGGGGGCCTTACATTGAATAAGAATGATCTAGTCGCCGCGGTTGCCAGCAACAGCGGACTTTCGAAAGCGGACGCGGCCAAGGCCGTGGACGGTATGGTTGATGCTATCACCTCCTCGCTTAGCACCGGGACAGAGGTTCGGCTCGTCGGTTTTGGAACCTTTAGTGTTTCCAGACGCAAAGCCACCACCGGCCGCAATCCGCGGACCGGCGAAGCTATCCAGATCGCCGCGTCCAACCAGCCGAAGTTCAAAGCAGGCAAAGCACTCAAGAGCGCCTGCAACTAGTTCACCAGACTGGTTTCAACAACGCCGGCTTCCATCTGGGAGTCGGCGTTTTTGTTGCGCGCAACGCAACGGTCTGTGCGGGGTTTTCCGAAATCAAATTGCGATCTTGTTTTTCGGGTCCCTGAGGCAGTAGGTTTCGCCGATCCAAATCCGTGGGGCGGTTAGCTCAGTTGGGAGAGCAACTCGTTTACACCGAGTAGGTCGGCGGTTCGAGCCCGTCACCGCCCACCATTCTAATTGATCACCGCTAGCGCTCGAGAATTCGCCGAGTTTGGACTTGCACCTGTGACCCGCGTCACTTGCCCAGTCCGCCGCCTATGCCAGTATACAGATGGAGGCGTAGCGAAATGACGACCGTTCATCTCTCAGGAAGCATCACCCATCAGACCTCGACCAAGGCGCGTGGACGATTGCTGGACAAGCTCAGTCGCGAGGATTCACTTCGTATCGACTTGTCTGGCGTCACCGAGATCGATAGCTCCGGTCTCGCCATCCTTGTGGAGGTATACCTTGCCGCCCGAAAGATGGGGCACCAAATCGACCTCATTAATGTTGGCCGTGATGTTCGCAAGAAGATATGTTTAGCGCACTTAGACGGCATCTTCACGCCTCACGGAATCGACGAGAATCATACCATCCATTAGGGATCAGGGTTTCGCTCATGCAAGCATACGATCTGTCGAAGATCAGCATTCTTGTGTTGGAGAAGCACTTGCTCATTCGCAATCTGCTGACTGACGTGTTCAGGGAGTTTGGGGTGGCGACGACCCTGAGTACGGCTGATCCGGATACGGCTTACGATATGTTCATGACCAATTCCAACTTGGATATTGTCATGAGCGACTGGGCCCCGGATCTGGACGGTATGGCGTTTCTGACCCGGCTGCGCCGTCATACAACCAGCCACAACCGCTTCGTGCCGGTGATAATCTGCACAGCCAACACCGAACTTCGCCATGCCTGTACGGTTCGTGATCATGGCGGTACGGAGATTCTGTTCAAACCGGTGACGGCGAAAGCCGTGTATTCCCGTATTTGCGCGGTCATTGAGGGACACCGGCCGTTTGTCAGTTGCCACGATTTTTTCGGCCCCGACCGCCGCCGCAGGGCGCGGCCCCTGGAAGGCCGTGTTGAGCGCCGCAAGCGCGCCGTCTAGACAGTGCCGCGAGCAAGCTCAAGGTATTGAACGCCGGCTCGGCTCGGAATCCTCATATTACCCTGAGATCGCTTGACACCCCATGGGGGGTGGATTACATCTCGCCGTCCCTTGAGGTGAGCGGAATTTAGAACCGAATCACCTGGATCGTGGGGGTGTAGCTCAGTTGGTTAGAGCGCCGGCCTGTCACGCCGGAGGCCGCGGGTTCGAGTCCCGTCACTCCCGCCATTTTCTCAATACCTTAGCAATTGAATCGGTTTCGATTATTTGGCTCCGAACGGGCTTTATTATTGCGTCTGCCGTCGCGGTGGGGCAGGGTATCGGGGTCGGGGGAAGAGCGGTCGGAGACGGCCGCCGGGATGCGAGAGAGGGAAACCTGTAGTGAACGCGCTTCTGGCCGATTACCTTCCCATTCTAATGTTCATTGGCGTCGCCATGGCGATCGCCGGAATTGCTGTCACCGCGTCATTTATTGTCGCCACACAAAAGCCTGATGTGGAGAAGACATCGACCTATGAATGCGGCTTTGAGCCGTTCAGCGATTCGCGCCACAAGTTCGATGTCCGATTCTACCTAGTCGCCATTTTGTTCATCATATTTGACCTCGAAGTCGCGTTTCTATTCCCCTGGGCCATCAGCCTAGGCAAAATCGGCGTCTTCGGTTTCTGGTCGATGATGGTGTTTTTGGGAATCCTCACGGTCGGTTTCATCTACGAATGGCGTAAGGGAGCCTTGGAATGGGAGTGATGCCTGACCAAGCGTCTGATGCCGGCACTCCAATTTTGCCCGGCGCTGATCAAGACAAACTGCTCCGGCAGGTGACCGGCGAACTCCAGGACAAGGGGTTTGTGATCGCCAATCTGGATAAGCTGGTCAATTGGGCGCGCACCGGGTCGCTGTGGCCGATGACCTTTGGCCTGGCGTGCTGCGCTGTGGAGATGATCCATGCCTACATGCCGCGCTATGACCTGGACCGGTTCGGTGTCGTTCCGCGCCCGTCGCCGCGCCAGTCGGATGTGATCATCGTTGCCGGGACGCTGACCAACAAAATGGCGCCGGCCTTCCGCAAGGTTTATGACCAAATGTCCGAGCCGAGATACGTCATCTCCATGGGGTCATGCGCCAATGGCGGCGGGTACTACCACTATTCCTATTCAGTCGTTCGCGGCTGCGACCGGGTCGTGCCTGTCGATATATATGTGCCGGGGTGCCCACCCACAGCGGAGGCCCTCGTTTACGGAATTCTCCAGTTACAGAAGAAGATCAATAGAACCGGAACACTCTGGCGTTAGGTCACGAGGAAACGGCGAAATCGCGTTAGGGAACCCGTCAACGAGGCAGCATGAATACGGCCCTTCAAGAACTAGGTGAATATGTAGCAGGCGCGCTGGCCGATGAGGTCACCGGCACGGAAATGATTGGCGATGAGCTCTCGATCACCATTCGCCGCGACTCGATCACTGCTGTTTTGAAGTTCCTGCGGGACGACGCCAATTGCCGCTTCAAGCAACTGGTCGATATTTGCGGTGTCGATTATCCCGACAATGACGAGCGTTTCGCCGTTGTCTATCATCTGCTGAGCCTAACCCATAACCTGCGAATCAGGGTCAAGCTGTGGACCGATGAAAACACGGCGGTTCCGACCGTGTGCGGGCTGTTCAGTTCCGCCAATTGGTGGGAGCGGGAAGCCTGGGACATGTTCGGTATCTATTTCGCCGGACACCCGGACCTGCGGCGTATTTTGTCTGATTACGGCTTTGAGGGGCATCCGCTACGCAAGGACTTCCCGCTCACCGGTTATGTGGAAGTGCGTTACGACGACGAGAAAAAGCGCGTCGTCTACGAGCCGGTGAAATTACAACAGGATTTCCGTAGTTTCGATTTCCTTAGTCCGTGGGAAGGCATCCAGGCCGCTCTACCAGGTGATGAGAAGGCCGAAGATGCGGTTGAAGGGGATGACGGCTGATGGCTGAAACCCTGATCAAAAACTACAATCTGAATTTCGGCCCGCAGCATCCGGCAGCCCATGGCGTGTTGCGCATGGTGCTGGAGATGGATGGCGAGATCATTGACCGGGCAGATCCGCACGTCGGGCTGCTGCACCGCGGCACCGAGAAGCTGATTGAGCATAAGAACTACCTCCAGGCGGTACCCTATTTCGACCGCCTGGATTACGTCTCGCCGCAAAACCAAGAACACGCTTTTGCCCTGGCGGTCGAAAAGCTGCTTGGCGTCGAGGTTCCGCCGCGCGGCCAGTACATCCGGATTCTTTACGCCGAGATTGGCCGCATCCTCAACCACCTGTTCAACGTGACCGCTTTCGCCATGGACGTCGGCGCCATGACCCCAATGCTGTGGGGCTTCGAGGACCGCGAACGCCTAATGGAATTTTGCGAGCGAGCCTGCGGCGCGCGCATGCATCTGAATTACTTCCGGCCCGGCGGCGTGGCCTCCGATTTGCCGGACGGGTTGACCGACGATATCGCTGAATGGGCCGACGGCTTCACCGCCATGATCGATGATCTCGAAACCCTATTGACGGAAAACCGTATTTTCAAACAGCGCACCGTAGACATCGGCGTCATCAACGAGGAACAATGTTACGACTGGGGATTCACCGGACCAAATCTCCGCGCCAGTGGCGTACCCTGGGATTTGCGCAAGGCTCAACCCTACGATTCCTATGACGAGATGGAGTTTGATATTCCCGTCGGCAAACACGGCGATTGCTATGACCGGTATTTGGTACGCATGCACGAGATGCGCCAAAGCCTGCGGATTATCAAGCAGAGCATCGAAAACATGCCGGGCGGCCCGTGCAAGTCCAACAACCGAAAGATATCACCGCCGCCAAGAGCCGAAATGAAAGGCTCTATGGAAGCCCTAATTCATCATTTCAAACTTTATACCGAAGGCTATCACGTGCCGGCCGGCGAGACCTATACAGCCGTCGAGGCGCCCAAGGGCGAGTTTGCGGTCTACTTGATCTCGGACGGCACCAACAAACCGTACCGGTGCAAAATTCGCGCACCCGGGTTCGCCCATCTGCAGGCCATCGACTTCCTGTCGAAGGGACACATGCTGGCGGATGCAGTAGCCAATCTCGGCGCCTTGGATATCGTGTTTGGTGAGATTGACCGATGACTGATGACGCGACATTCGTGCAGCCCGAGAGTTTCGCCTTTTCAGCGGAGAACGGCGAGGCGGTGAAGACCATTCTCGCCAAATACCCGGATGGTTGGAAGGAAAGTTCGGTGATGCCGCTGCTCGACCTGGCGCAGCGCCAGCACGACGGCTGGCTGCCGCGCGCGGCCATGGATCACATCGCCGAGATGCTCGGCATGGCCCCGATCCGCGTCTACGAGGTGGCAACGTTCTATACCATGTACAACCTCAAACCGATCGGCAGGCACCACGTCCAAGTCTGCACCAACCTGCCGTGCTGGCTGAATGGTTCGGACGGCGTTGTCAGTGCTTGCAAACGTAAGCTCGACATTGAGTTCGGCGAAACCACTGAGGATGGCGAATTCACCCTGTCCGAAATGGAATGCCTGGGCGCTTGCGTCAATGCGCCGATGATGCAGATCGACGACGACTACTATGAGGATTTGGATTCAGTGACCACCGAAGCGATCCTGGATGAACTTCGCGCTGGGGGAACGCCGAAGACAGGCTCCCAGGCCGGCCGTCACACTTGTGAGCCGGCCGGTGGGTTGAGCAGCCTCGAGCATCAGACAGAACTCCGCAGCAAAGCCGTGGGAGGGTCCTGATGCTGAAAGACAAGGATCGCATCTTCACCAATCTTTACGGGCTCGAGTCCCCGGGCCTTGACGGCGCCAAAAAGCGCGGCGATTGGGACGGAACCAAGAAACTGTTGGCTTTGGGCCGCGAAGAAATCATTGATCGGGTCAAAGCGTCGGGGCTTAGGGGCCGCGGCGGCGCTGGTTTCAGCACCGGCATGAAGTGGTCGTTCATGCCCAAGGAGGCCAGTGAACGGCCGCATTACCTGGTTATCAACGGCGACGAGGGCGAGCCGGGGACCTGCAAAGACCGGGAAATCTTCCGCGGTGATCCGCATAAATTAGTTGAGGGCGCGCTCATCGCCTCCTTCGCCATGGGGGCAAATGCCGCATACTGCTACATTCGCGGCGAGTTCTTCCGTGAAGCCGAGGAACTGCAGCGTGCGGTTGACGAAGCCTATGCCGACGGATTGATCGGCCCTGATGCCTGCGGTTCCGGCTATCCGTTTGATTTCTTTATCCATCTCGGCGCCGGCGCCTACATCTGCGGTGAGGAATCGGCGTTGATCGAAAGCCTTGAGGGCAAGAAGGGTCAACCCCGCTTGAAGCCGCCATTCCCAGCCAACGTCGGCCTCTACGGATGTCCGACCACGGTCAACAATGTTGAATCGATCGCCGTCGTGCCCGCCATCCTTCGGCGCGGCGCTGAATGGTTCGGCGGCTTGGGTAAACCCAACAACACAGGCACCAAGCTCTTCAACGTTTCCGGCCACGTCAATCAGCCGTGTACGGTCGAGGAAGAGATGGGCATCCCCCTGAAGGAACTGATTGAGACCCACGCCGGTGGCGTGCGCGGCGGTTGGGATAACCTGCTGGCGGTGATTCCGGGCGGCTCCTCGGTTCCGGTGCTGACCAAATCCATGTGCGAAACCGCGGATATGGACTTTGACTCGCTCAAGGAACTCCGGTCGGGCCTGGGAACGGCGGCGGTCATCGTCATGGACCAATCGACCGATATCGTCCGTGCCATCGCCCGGCTGTCGCGTTTTTACATGCACGAAAGCTGCGGCCAATGCACACCCTGCCGGGAAGGAACCGGCTGGATGTGGCGGATGATGGAGCGCCTGGTCACAGGCGAAGCTGAAATTGAACAAATTGATCTCCTCGAAGAGGTCACCCGTCAGGTCGAGGGCCATACCATCTGTGCGCTCGGCGATGCGGCGGCATGGCCGATTCAAGGATTAATTCGCAGTTTCCGCCCTGAGATCGAACGGCGTATTACGGACCGCAAGTCCGGCGCCACGGAAGCGGCGTGAGGGAAGCCCAAACATGGTAAAGTTGACCATCGATGGCAACGAGGTAGATGTCCAACCCGGACTGACCGTGCTTCAGGCCTGTGAGCAAATCGGCATTGAGATTCCCCGTTTCTGCTATCACGAGCGCCTGTCCATCGCCGGTAATTGCCGCATGTGCCTGGTCGATATGGAGCGCTCGCCGAAACCGATCGCGTCGTGCGCCATGCCGGTCGCCGAGGGTATGGTCATCAGCACAAATACGCCGGAAGTGCATAAGATGCGCCAGGGCGTCATGGAGTTCCTACTCGTCAATCATCCGCTGGATTGCCCGATTTGCGATCAGGGCGGTGAATGCGACCTGCAGGACCAAGCCATGGGCTACGGCCTCGACCGCGGCCGCTACGCGGATAACAAGCGGGCCGTGGAGGACAAATACATGGGTCCCTTGATCTCGACGATCATGACCCGTTGCATCCATTGTACGCGTTGTATCCGTTTTGCCACGGAGATTGCCGGCGTTCCCGAATTGGGCGCTACCGGCCGCGGCGAGCACATGGAAGTCGGCACTTATGTGGACAAGGCACTCAGTTCGGAACTGTCCGGCAATATGATCGATCTTTGTCCGGTCGGCGCGCTGACATCGGGTCCTTACGCCTTCACCGCCCGCTCATGGGAACTGAAGAAGGTCGAGTCCATCGATGCTCACGATGCTGTCGGCTGTAACATTCGTGTCGATAGCCGGGGGCCCGGCGTGATGCGGATATTGCCGCGCCTCAATGAGGACGTTAACGAGGAGTGGATTTCCGACAAGTCCCGTTTCTCTTGCGATGGCCTCAGGCGTCAGCGTCTGGACCAGCCTTACGTCCGGCGCGACGGGAAATTGCAGCAAGCCAGTTGGCCCGAAGCTTTCGCGGCGATTGCCGAAGCCACCAAGGGCACCAAGGGATCCGGCATGGCAGCCATAGCCGGCGACATGGCCGATTGCGAGTCCATGACGGCACTAAAGGATTTAATGGCGGGTCTGGGATCAACAAATCTCGATTGCCGCCAGGATGGCGCCAAACTCGATCCTTCGGCCCGCGCCGGATACATCTTCAACACCTCCATCGCCAAGATCGAGCAGGCCGATGCCTGCTTGCTGATCGGCACGAACCCGCGCCGTGAGGCCGCGGTCTTGAATGCCCGGTTGCGAAAACGCGCCGTGCTGAGCGGGTTCAAGATTGGGTTGGTCGGGCCGCGCGCCGATCTGACCTACGACTATGAACATCTCAGCGATGATCCAACGGCATTGGAAGAGATTGCCGCGGGCAACGGTTTCGGCGCTGCCTTGAGGAAGGCCGAGCGAGCCATGCTGATTGTTGGACAGGGAGCCCTGAGCCGGCCTGACGGCGCCGCGATCATGGCCCTGGCCCGCCGTATTGCCGACGAGACGGGCATGATCGACGAGAGTCAGCCGTGGAACGGGTTCAACGTACTTCACACGGCGGCGGCGCGTGTCGGCGGCCTTGATCTCGGTTTCGTTCCCGGTGAAGGCGGCTTGGATGTGGGCGGTATCTTGGATGCGGCGACGTCAGGGCAGATGGGCTTTGTTTACCTGCTTGGCGCTGATGAAATCGACATGGCTCGCCTCGGCGACGCGTTCGTCGTCTACCAGGGTCATCATGGCGACGCCGGCGCGCACAGAGCCGACGTTATCCTGCCGGGTGCTGCCTACACCGAAAAGAACGCCACCTACGTCAATACCGAGGGGCGTGTGCAGTTGACTCGACTGGCTACCTTCCCGCCCGGCGAGGCGCGAGAGGATTGGGCCATTGTTAGGGCGCTGTCCGAAGCGCTCGGCAACACGCTGCCCTACAACACGGTCCAGCAGGTACGCGCCCGCATGGTTGAGCTTAACGCCAACTTCATGAACATCTCGGGTGTCGCGGCGGCACCGTGGGAGGACTTTGGCACCAGCGGAAGCGTTTCAAGTGATCCCTTCCAACCGGCCATCGACAATTTCTACATGACCGATCCCATCAGCCGCGCGTCCGAGACGATGGCCGAGTGTTCAGATTTGTTCGTTTACGGCAATGATCGAAAGACCGGCACCGATGGTTGAGATTTGGTGGGAACATATTTGGCCTGTGGTTTGGATCTTGCTTAAGATCGTCGCCATCATAATTCCGGTGATGCTGTCCGTGGCCTATTTGACCTATGCCGAGCGTAAGGTGATCGGCGCCATGCACATGCGGCGCGGGCCGAATGTGGTCGGGCCGTTCGGTTTGCTTCAGCCGATCGCCGACGGGCTTAAATTGTTCCTCAAGGAAACCATCATTCCGGCCGGCGCCAACCGAGGTGTGTTCATCCTGGCGCCTTGTGTGACCTTTTTCCTGGCTTTGGTCGCGTGGGCGGTTATTCCGTTCGATCAGGGGATGGTGCTGGCCGATATCAACGTCGGCATCCTTTACCTGTTCGCCATTTCGTCGTTGGGTGTCTACGGCATCCTCATGGCGGGATGGGCAAGCAACTCCCGTTACGCCTTCCTCGGCGCTTTGCGCTCGGCCGCCCAAATGGTCTCTTACGAGATATCCATGGGTTTTATCATCGTCACCGTTCTGCTCTGCGTCGGGTCGCTGAACCTATCCGACATTGTGATGGCACAGAAGACAGTCTGGTTCGTGGTACCGTTGTTTCCCATGGCGGTGATCTTCTTCATCTCGACCCTGGCCGAGACCAACCGCCATCCATTCGATTTGCCGGAGGCGGAAGCGGAGTTAGTGGCCGGCTATAACGTCGAGTATTCGGCCATGACCTTCGCGCTGTTCTTCCTTGGTGAATACGCCAACATGATCCTGATGGCGAGCATGACATCTGTGTTGTTCCTCGGGGGCTGGCTACCGCCAATGGACATGGCACCGTTTACCTGGATTCCGGGACCGATCTGGTTTGCGCTAAAAATTGCATTCTGCCTGTTTATCTTCCTCTGGGTCCGCGCCACGTTCCCACGCTACCGATACGACCAGCTCATGCGATTGGGCTGGAAAGTTTTTCTGCCGATATCCCTAGCCGCTGTCGCCATCGTCGCCGGCGTTCTGGTCGCCTTCGATATGGCGCCGGTGATGGGATGAGGAGGAAACGGCCATGAGCTTCATCAGACGCAATATTAACGCCTTCTTGTTGGGCGAACTGGTCTCCGGCATGTGGCTGACCTTCCGCTACATGTTCCGGCCGAAATTGACGATCAATTATCCCTACGAAAAGGGGCCGTTAAGCCCACGCTTTCGCGGCGAGCACGCCTTGCGGCGCTATCCCAATGGTGAGGAACGCTGCATTGCCTGCAAGCTTTGCGAAGCGATTTGTCCGGCACAGGCGATTACCATCGAAGCCGAGCCGCGGGACGACGGTAGCCGTCGTACCACGCGCTACGATATCGACATGCTGAAATGCATTTATTGTGGCCTGTGCGAGGAAGCCTGCCCTGTCGATGCCATAGTCGAGGGACCGAATTTCGAATATGCGACGGAGACACGCGAAGAGTTGCTTTACGACAAGGACCGGTTGCTGGCCAACGGCGATCGGTGGGAAACGGAATTGGCCGAGCGGCTGCGCCAGGACGCGCCGTACCGGTAACGCGGAAGGGTATGAGGGAAATTTCATAATATGGTTCAGGCCCTGGCATTTTATATGTTTGCGTTCATCACCATCGCTTCGGCGGTGATGGTCATATCCGCACGCAATCCTGTCCACTCGGTCCTGTTCCTGATCCTGACGTTTTTTAATTCGGCCGGTCTGTTTGTCCTGCTGGGCGCTGAGTTCCTGGCTATGATTCTGGTCGTGGTCTATGTCGGCGCCGTCGCGGTGCTGTTCATGTTCGTGGTCATGATGCTGGATATCAACTTTGTCGAACTGCGCCAGGGATTCCTGCAATACGTTCCCATTGGTGGGCTGATTGGACTGATCCTCCTGGCCGAATTGCTTGTCGTGCTGGGCGGTTGGGTGCTGTCGCCGGAGGCCGTCTCAGGCGGCGCAGCGCCAACGCCCGAAGGGATATCCAACACGCATGCCCTGGGTCAGTTGATTTACACCCACTATGTTTATTTGTTCCAGGCAGCGGGGATGGTCCTCCTGGTCGCGATGATCGGCGCCATTGTCCTGACCCACAGGAAGCGCGTCGGTGTGCGCAAACAGGTCATTTCTGATCAGTTGGCGCGGCGGGCCGAGGAAACGGTCACGGTCATCTCCGTCGAGAGCGGGAAGGGTATCTGATGTTTGAAATTGGCCTTTCGCATTACCTGACCGTCGCCGCGATCCTGTTTACGCTAGGCGTATTCGGCATCTTCCTAAACCGGAAGAACGTCATCGTTATCCTGATGTCGATTGAACTGATGCTGCTCGCCGTCAACATCAATTTGGTTGCGTTCTCTGCACATCTAAATGATCTGGTCGGGCAGGTCTTCACCATGTTCGTTCTCACCGTCGCAGCGGCGGAGGCGGCGGTCGGCTTGGCCATTCTGATGGTTTACTTCCGAAACCGCGGCACCATCGCCGTCGAAGATATCAACATGATGAAGGGCTAAGCGCATATGATTGAGACCTTCATCGTCTTTTTGCCGCTTGTAGGCTCGGTATTGGCCGGACTCATCGTATTCTCGTCCTCGGAGGATAAGGAGAAGCAGGCACGCCTTGACGCCATGTCGCAATGGATTACCTGCGGCGCCCTGTTGACGTCCGCGATCATGGCCATATTCGTTTTTGCGGATGTCGCGTTGGGCGGCAACGCGCGGACGACAGAACTCTTTACCTGGATTGATTCCGGCACGTTGGAAGTCTCCTGGGCGCTCAAGGTGGATAGCCTGACGGCGGTGATGATGATCGTTGTCACCGTGGTATCGGCGATGGTCCATGTTTATTCCGTCGGCTACATGCACCACGATCCCTGCATCCCACGGTTCATGTGCTACTTGAGCCTTTTTACTTTCTTCATGCTGATGCTGATCACCGCCGACAATCTGGTGCAGATGTTCTTCGGATGGGAAGGGGTCGGCCTGGCATCATATCTGCTGATCGGGTTCTGGTATGACAAGCCGTCGGCCAACGCCGCGGCGATCAAGGCTTTTCTGGTTAATCGCGTCGGCGACTTCGGCTTCGCGCTGGGTATCTTCGCGGTCTATGTCCTGTTCCAGACCGTGCACCTGGATACCATCTTCGCCGCCGCCGCCGGTAAGGCGGATGCGACGATGATGATTTTTGGCGGCGAGTTCCACGCTTTGACCGTGTGCTGCATCCTTCTGTTCATCGGCGCCATGGGTAAATCAGCCCAGCTGGGTCTGCACACTTGGCTTCCCGACGCCATGGAAGGCCCGACACCGGTCTCCGCCTTGATCCATGCTGCCACCATGGTTACCGCAGGAATCTTCATGGTCGCGCGACTGTCGCCCATTTTTGAGTATTCCGACACGGCCCTGACCATTGTTACCTTGGTCGGCGGCTCGACCGCTATTTTTGCCGCCACCATCGGCTGCGTGCAAAACGACATCAAGCGGGTGATCGCTTATTCCACATGCTCTCAACTCGGGTACATGTTCTTCGCCTGCGGCGTTTCCGCTTATTCCGCCGGTATCTTCCACCTGATGACGCATGGTTTCTTTAAGGCGCTCCTGTTCCTCGGCGCCGGTTCGGTCATCCATGCCATGTCCGACGAGCAGGACATGCGCAAGATGGGCGGCATCTGGAAGCAGGTGAAGGTAACCTGGATACTTATGTGGATCGGCTCTCTGGCCCTGGCGGGTATCCCGCCATTCGCTGGTTATTACTCAAAGGATATCGTGCTGGAGGCTGCCTGGGCCTCGCACACGGGCATCGGCATGTACGCTTTCTGGATGGGCATTTCGGCGGCGGCGCTGACGGCGTTCTATTCGTGGCGGTTGCTGTTTATGACCTTCCACGGCACGCCGCGGGCCGACGAAAAGGTCATGGCCCATGTTCACGAAAGCCCGAAGGTGATGATCCTGCCGTTGTTCGTGCTGGCGGCCGGCGCGTGTTTCGCGGGTTATCTGGGCTATGAGAACTTCGTCGGTCACAACACGGCCGAGTTCTGGGGCAATTCCATTCTGGTGCTGGACGCTCACCCGTCCCTGGCAAACGCCCACCATGTACCGGCCTGGGTTAAGTATCTGCCGTTAGTCGTCGGACTTGGCGGCATCGGCCTTGCCTATGTGTTCTACATCATGCGGCCGGACATTCCGGGCCGTCTGGCGGCGCAGTTCGAAGGCCTGTACCAATTCGTGCTCAACAAGTGGTACTTCGATGAGCTCTACGACACGCTCTTCGTCCGCCCGGCATTCTTCTTGGGCCGCGGGCTTTGGAAGACCGGTGATGGTATGTTGATCGACGGACTCGGGCCCGACGGCATTTCCAGCGCCGTCCGGCATCTGGCGCGCCGCGCCGCCGCCTTGCAAACCGGTTATCTGTATCACTACGCCTTCGCCATGCTGATCGGAATCGTGTTCCTCGGCACCTGGTATATTCTCGGGCACGCAGGGTAGACGGCATGGATCATCTCCCCATTCTGTCGCTGATTACCTTCCTGCCCATCGTCGGCGTGCTGCTCATCTTGAGCATTCGCGGCGAGGCCGAAGTGGTAGCCCGCAATGCGCGCTGGGTGGCGCTATGGGCGAGCGCTTTCAATTTCGCGCTGTCGCTCATCCTGTGGCTCAAGTTCGACACCACGACAGCTGCCTTCCAATTCGCCGAAAAGTCCGAATGGATGCCCATGGTCGGCATCACTTATCACATGGGCGTGGACGGCATCTCCATGCTGTTTGTACTGTTGACGACGTTGCTGACTCCGGTCTGCATTTTGGCCAGCTGGGATGCCATCACCGAGCGGGTCAAGGAGTACATGATCTCGTTCCTGATCATGGAAACCATGATGATCGGCATGTTCTGCGCCCTAGATTTGCTGCTTTTTTACATTTTCTTCGAAGGTGTCCTGATCCCCATGTTCCTGGTGATTGGCGTTTGGGGTGGTCCCAGGCGGGTTTATGCCGCCTTTAAGTTCTTCCTCTATACCCTGGCCGGCTCCGTTCTCATGCTCTTGGCCATGTTTGCCATGTACCAGGACGCCGGCACCACCGATATTCCATCGCTCATGAACCACGGCTTCCCTGAAGGGCTTCAGACGTGGCTGTGGCTGGCCTTCTTTGCCTCCTTCGCGGTCAAGGTTCCCATGTGGCCGGTCCATACCTGGCTCCCGGATGCCCACGTGGAGGCGCCGACAGCAGGCTCGGTCATCCTGGCCGGTGTGTTGCTGAAATTCGGCGGCTACGGGTTCCTGCGTTTCTCGTTGCCTATGTTCCCTGAGGCCACCGTCGCCTTCACGCCCCTGATCTTCACGCTCTCGATCTTCGCGGTGATCTATACCTCGCTTGTCGCCTTGGCCCAGAAGGACATGAAGAAGCTGATTGCGTACTCTTCCGTGGCCCATATGGGTTTCGTCACCATCGGCACGTTCACGCTCACGGTGCAGGGCATTGAGGGCGCCATCTACCAGATGCTGTCGCATGGCGTCGTCTCGGCCGCGCTCTTCCTTATTGTCGGCGTCGTCTATGACCGCTTGCACAGCCGCGAGATTGAAACCTACGGCGGCTTGGTTCATCGAATGCCCAGCTATGCACTGATTTTCATGCTGTTCATGCTGGCATCCGTGGGGTTGCCGGGAACCGGTGGGTTTGTCGGCGAGTTCCTGGTGCTTGTCGGGGTGTTTCAAGTTAGTACCTGGGCGGCGGCTCTGGCGGCGACGGGCGTGGTCCTGGGCGCCGCTTATATGCTGTATCTGTACCGGCGCGTAATCTTCGGCAAGCTGACCAAGGAACACCTGCTCAAGATCGCCGATCTGAGCCCGCGGGAATGGGCCGTGTTTGCACCTTTAGTGGTGCTGACCCTGTGGATGGGAATCTACCCGACATCATTCCTGGACGTGATGCACGTTTCCGTTGCTCACTTGATCGATCAGATGGAAACAGCAATGGCGTCGCGCGACGCCATGCTTGTGGCCGGACAATAGGGAGACGGCGGCAATGCCTTTGGCCAAAATTCCTGATCTAATCCCGGCGATGCCGGAATTGTTCATGGCTGTCGCAATCATGACCTTGCTTATGCTCGGCGTTTTCCAGAAAGGCGGCACCGACGATAGGGACACGGGTTCGGCTCGAGCTATTTCGTGGCTAAGCCTTCTGACCCTGGGCTTAACGCTGCTCCTGGTGGGTACGCTGTCGGGAGAACGGCTCGTTGCTTTCAACAATATGTTCATCAGCGACGCCTTCGCCATATTCTGCAAGGTCTTGGTGCTGTTGGGATCGGCGCTGACTTTGGTCATCGCCCGAGGGTTCCTTGAGCGCCATGGGATGGCCCGGTTTGAGTATCCCATCCTCGTTGTGTTCGCCACGTTGGGCATGATGCTGATGATCTCTGCCAACGACCTGATTGCGCTTTATCTGGGCCTCGAGATGCAGAGCCTGTCACTTTACGTCATTGCCGCTTTCCAACGCGACGACACCCGCTCGACCGAAGCCGGCCTTAAATACTTTGTGTTGGGCGCTCTGGCGTCCGGAATGCTTCTCTACGGCAGCTCCTTAATTTACGGATTCGCCGGAACGACCAACTTTGATCAATTGGGCGAACTTTTCGGCCACCATCATGGTGGAAGCCCCGGAATGGGCGTCATTTTCGGCATCGTGTTCATATTGGCCGGGTTGGCATTCAAGGTCTCCGCGGTGCCGTTCCATATGTGGACACCAGACGTGTACGAGGGCGCGCCGACGCCGATAACGGCATTCTTCTCCGTGGCGCCTAAAATTGCCGCCCTGGCGCTATTCATGCGCGTCATGGTCGGGCCGTTCGGTGACTTGCTGGCCCAGTGGCAGCAAATCATCATCTTCGTTTCCATCGCCTCCATGGTATTGGGCGCCTTCGCCGCCATCAACCAACGCAATATCAAACGCCTGATGGCTTACAGCTCCATCGGCCACGTTGGTTATGCGCTGATCGGAATTGCCGTCGGAAATGCCGACGGCATCAGGGGTGTGCTTATCTATCTGGCCATCTATTTGATCATGAACGTCGGCACTTTTGCCTGCATCCTGTGTATGCGCCGGGGCGAACGCATGGTCGAAAACATCGACGACCTGGCCGGCCTGAGTAAATCTCATCCCATGCTAGCCATGGCCATGGCCGTGTTCATGTTTTCCATGGCCGGCATTCCACCGCTGGCCGGGTTCTTCGGCAAACTCTATGTCTTCCTGGCTGCCATTGAGGCCGAGTTGTACGCGCTGGCGATTATCGGTGTCCTGACCAGTGTTGTCGGCGCTTTCTATTATCTGCGAATCATCCGCGTTATGTATTTCGATGAACTCGAGGAATCGTTGGAAAAACCGGTCGACCGTGAGCTTGGTATCGTACTGACGGCGACGGGCGTTATCGTGGTGCTGTTTTTCCTCTACCCATCACCAATCCTGAGTGGCGCCGCCAACGCCGCGTCGTCATTATTCGCGGGTTGATGGCGACACCTAAACTTCCGTCCGTCTATAATCTGATCGCTCTGGATTCGGTCGATAGCACCAATGCCGAGGCCAAACGGCTGGCCGCTCGGGGCGAGGACGACACGCCGGACGGAACGCTCGTCTGGGCGGGCGAGCAAACCGCCGGCCGGGGCCGGCGAGGGCGGGACTGGGACAGCCCAAAGGGTAATCTCTATTGCTCGCTGGTTCTGCGGCCCGAGGTGCCGATCGCAGAAGCTTCTCAACTCAGTTTCGTGGCCGGACTTGCCGTGTTTGACGCCCTGGCGGCGCTCTCGGAACCGGGCCATGAGGTTCAACTCAAATGGCCCAATGACATCCTCCTCAATGGAAAGAAAGTCGCGGGCATACTGCTTGAAGCGGAAACCGCAGAAGACCAGACGCCGCCCTGGCTGGTTCTTGGCCTCGGACTGAATGTGGGGTCCCATCCGCAGGATACGGATTTCCCCGCTACTTCGCTACGCTTCGAGGGCTGGGGATCGACGGATACCGATGTGCTTGAAGCCTATTGCCGGCGTTTCCTTCTTTGGTCGAGCCGCTGGCTTGACGAGGGATTCGCGCCGGTGCGGAAGAACTGGCTATGGCATTGCCGGGGCCAGGGAGAGGAAATCTCAGTTCGACTGGAGAACGAGACCATCACCGGCGTGTTCCGGGATCTCGACGAGGAGGGTGCCTTGGTTCTTGACCAGGACGGCAAAGAACGGCTAATCACCGCCGGCGACGTATACTTCACGGACGCCTAGTCGGCGGAGGCGCAATATGCTGTTAGCCATTAACGCCAATAATACCAATGTTAAGTTCGCCATGTTTGATGGCGAAACGAAGGCTGGTGAGTGGCGCATATCGACCGATTCAGCGCGAACCGCTGATGAGTATGCCGTGTGGCTGACTCAATTGATGGCTAATGACAGCCTCAAACCTGCATCGGTGACGGCTTGCATTGTCGCCATTGTCGTTCCTCAGGCACTGTTCGAGTTAAGGCTCTTGTGTGAGAAGTACTTTAGTTGCCAAGCTTTGGTGATCGGCGAAGCCGGGGTTGATCTCGGCATTCAAGCGCTTATCGACCAACCCTCGGAAGCCGGCGCTGACCGCCTGGTCAATGCGGTAGCCGGCCACACACATTACGGCGGACCGCTCATCATCGTCGATTTCGGTACCGGAACCACGTTTGACGTGGTCGATGAACAGGGCAACTACATTGGCGGAGTCATCGCGCCGGGAATCAACTTGAGCATCGAGGCGCTTTACATGGCAGCGGCAAAACTGCCTCGCATTGCCATCGAGAACCCTGGACAGGTGATTGGAAAAACCACGTCGACAGCCATGAAGTCGGGGGTTTTTTGGGGATATATCGGTCTCATCGAAGGATTAATCGCGCGTATCCTGCGCGAACACGGCCGCGCCGACATGAAAGTAATTGCCACCGGGGGATTGGCGTCCTTGTTCGATGGTGCCACCGATGTCTTCGACGCGGTCGACCCGGATCTCACCATGAAGGGCCTTGTTGAGATATACGGCCGTAATCATTCATGACCAATAGTAAAGCCGAAGAGCTTCTGTTCCTGCCCTTGGGCGGAGCCGGCGAGATTGGCATGAACCTCAATCTCTACGGCTATGGGCCGCCCGGCGACCATACCTGGGTGATGGTCGATCTGGGTGTAACCTTCAGTGACGGGGAAGTACCGGGAATCGATGTGATCATGCCCGATCCCGGGTTTATCGTCGAGCGGCGCGACAAACTTGCCGGGCTGGTTCTCACCCATGCCCACGAAGATCACTTGGGCGCCGTGCCCTATCTTTGGCCGCAGCTTCGCTGCCCGATCTACGCAACACCATTCACCATATCAATCCTTGAACGTAAATTGTCGGAGGAAGGGCTCGGCGATGCGGTGGAAATCATTGAGGTTCCGCTTGGCGGCCGGTTCGATGTCGGCCCGTTTGACATGGAGTTGATCGCGTTGACCCACTCCATACCGGAACCTAACGCCATCGCCATACGCACACCTGTGGGCACGGTTCTTCATACCGGCGATTGGAAGTTCGACCCCGATCCGGTGGTCGGCGCCACTTCCGATGAGGCGGCGCTGCGCCAACTGGGCGACGACGGCGTCCTCGCCATCGTCTGCGATTCCACCAACGTTTTTAATCCAGGTGAATCCGGCTCGGAAGCCGACTTGCTGGAAAGCCTCACCTCGATTATTGGTCAATGTGAAAACCGGGTTGCCGTGGCTTGCTTCGCCTCAAATGTGGCTCGCCTGCAAACCATCGCCGAGGCGGCTCGAAGCAATGACCGCGATGTGGTTTTAGCTGGCCGCTCACTTACCCGCATTGTGACGGCGGCGCGGGAAAACGGGTATCTTGAAGACGTTCCCGCATTTCTTGATGAGGAGGACGCCGATCACCTGCCGCGGGACAAGGTTGTTATCATTTGTACCGGCAGCCAAGGCGAGCCGCGAGCCGCGTTGAGCCGTATCGCCGCCGACAACCACCCGCGGGTGCACTTGGAGGCGGGCGATAGCGTCGTTTTCTCGTCCCGCATGATACCGGGCAACGAAGCCTCTATCGCCCGGTTGCAAAACCAACTTGCCCGGCGCTCGATCAACGTGATTACGGAACGCGACCGATTTGTCCATGTCTCTGGGCATCCAGCCCGCGACGAGTTAGCCAAAATGTACCAACTCGTTCGCCCCGGTATCTCAATTCCTGTCCACGGCGAGGACCGCCATCTTATCGAGCACGCCAAACTGGCGCGCGAATGCCAGGTTTCCCAGGCCATCGTCGTTGAAAACGGTGCCATGGTCCGGCTTGACCCTAGTGAAGCTGGCACAATCGATCACGTGCCGACGGGGCGGATGGTTCTTGACGGCAATCGGGTGGTGCCGATCCACAGTGAATCAGTGCGTGGCCGGGTTCGAGCCTTGTGGAATGGCACTGCCGTCGCCACCATTGTCATTGACGGGGAGGGAAATCTCGCCGCGGAACCCAGAATTACAACCAATGGGCTGGTCGATAGTGACGATGATCCTGCCATCGAAGAAGCCTGCGAAGCTGCCCGAAAAGCGCTTGACGAACTTTCACCGTCTCAACGTTGTGACGATGAAGCCGCAACTGAATCCCTCCGTATTGCCATTCGCCGTTCTTTCCGCGAAAGTCTGGCCAAGAGACCGATAACCACAGTTCATCTCGTAAGGATCTAGAAGGACGCAGTACTGAATGATCGGCCGTCTCAACCACGTCGCCATTGCCGTCCCCGACCTGGAACAGGCGGCGTCTGTTTACCGCGACTCCCTGGGCGCCAAGGTTTCCGGGCCGGAATCTATTCCGGAGCATGGCGTCATTGTGATTTTTGTTGAGTTAGACAACACCAAGATCGAGCTCTTGGAACCCCTCGGCGAGGACTCCCCGATTAGCGGATTTCTGGAAAAGAACCCCGCGGGCGGCATGCACCATATCTGTTACGAGGTCGATGACATCATTGCCGCACGAGACAGACTGATTGAGAGCGGCGCGCGGGTACTTGGTGATGGCGAGCCGAAAATCGGCGCCCACGGCAAGCCGGTATTGTTTCTTCACCCCAAGGACTTTTGCGGCACCCTGGTCGAGATCGAACAGGCTTAGTTATGAGCTGGGTCGAAGCGGGCTTCATATTCCTCATCATCTGGTGGCTGGTATTGTTCATGGTTTTGCCTTGGGGGGTGCGCCGGGTTGATCCCGACGACCTGATGCCCGGAGAGGACCACGGCGCGCCGGAGAAACCCAGGCTGATACTTAAATTCGCTGTGACCACTTGCATATCCCTCGTGCTCTTGGGCTTGGTCTATGGAATTATGGTCTCCGGACTCATCTCGTTCAGGCCTTGATATGTCATCTTATTGCGACTCAGCACCGGGTCACGAGTTTCACGGCCCCTATCACGACACTGAATATGGATTCCCAACCAGTGACGAAACCGTGCTTATGGAGCGGTTGGCCCTGGAGATCATGCAGGCCGGCCTTAGCTGGCTCATTGTGCTCAAGAAGCGGCGCGGCATGAACCAGGCGTTTGCTGGGTTCCAGGTTGATCGCATCGCCGCGTTCGGGGCAAGAGATGTCAAACGGCTGCTTGCAGATGAAAACATTATCCGCAACCGTCTGAAAATTGCGGCCATCATCGAGAACGCCAAGCGGGTCCAGGACATGCGCAAAAGCCACGGCGGCTTTGCTGCTTGGATCGCCAGCCACCACCCGTTGCCCAAACCTGAGTGGGTCAAGTTGTTCAAAAAAACCTTCAAGTTTACAGGTGGCGAAATTACCGGCGAATTCCTTATGAGCATTGGATACTTGCCCGGTACCCACGACGACGATTGCCCGGCCTTCAAACGGGCCGCAAAATTGAACCCGCCGTGGATGGCTGTCGGGAAAAAATTTTACAAATAGGGTTGTTTGACGGTTTTTGGCGGGGCCGCGACGAGGAATTCCTGGAAACTGAAAACAGTGCCATACTGCCGATAATTGTGTTCCTGATGGAGAACCTGTTTTGGCCCGCATCCTGATGATTGAAGATTCGGAGCTTATGCGTGAAACCCTTCGGGGCGTCCTGGAGGCGTTTGGCCATGAAGTCACAGAGGCGGTTAACGGCGTCGAAGGACTTCAGCTTCAAAGCGAGATCGGCTTCGATCTCGTTGTTACGGACATCATTATGCCTGAAAAAGGTGGCGTGGAGACCATCATCGAAATGAAGGAGAGGTATCCTGATTTGCAAATCATTGCCGTTTCAGCGGAGGAGTATGAGCGGGATTCCAAAACCTTGAGCCGGGCACAGGCCATGGGTGCCGACGAGGTCGTTGCAAAGCCATTTACAGCCGAGGATATCCAACACGCCGTCAACGCCTGTCTGGGAAACTAGCCGGCCCAAAATAGTGACGGAGCGCCCGAACCCCCAGGGCAACTCCGTCACCTCCGCACATTCAATTTTTCTATACCGGCCTTAGCCTGGTTACCGGGTCCGGTCGGCGTCCTCGAGAATAAGGCCGATCATGGCTTTGTGGTTCTCGACAAACCGAATCCCAACAAAGTCCTCGTCGGTCCAGGTGATTTCGCCATCAAAACCGCCGAACCGGAAGATGCTGAGAACCAACTCGTCAGAGACCGCGATTTCAGTCGCCAAATCAACGTGTTTAAGTCGAAATTTGGCACCATGCTCGGCGATCTCATAGACTTCGCAGGCATGAGTACCCCCACTAATCGAAACCTCTCCATCCAGCATAAGCGGAAATCGCTCAAACTGACGCCGGTCAACGTGAGTGTTTTCGACGGTAATCATTTTCCAATCTCCCTTCCGAATATGAGCTTGGCGGAAACCGCCACGAGCACAAAAAGCGCCCCGAACGCGACTTGATCGCTGTAGGGCAGGGGCGAGAAAATCCCGCTCCAAAGAGTCCAAAGTTTGAGAACCGTTTGCTGGGTGAAATGTAACAACATGCGTTTCTCCTTTCGGTAATTCCGCTGCCGTAGCTTCCGCCTTAGGCCGGTAATTTTGCGCCCCACCGTTTCCGGAGGTTTGCCCTTTCGTGGGAACCGTGACGCCTAAACTTTACGGCAGTCATCCCGCGATGTGATGAGGTGAGTGTAGCCGCGTTGAATGGATTTGCCAGTGATGGCAATCACATAACGAGTTTAATTCGAAAGTTGCTTACGAATTACACCACGGCAAACTTGACGACGAACGCCGCGGCCAAGCACAGGATTGCCGGGTTTACGTCGCTGAACCGCCCGGAAAGCAGTTTGACCGCCACGTAGGTAATGAAACCAAAGCCGATGCCCGAAGCAATCGAGAACGTCAGCGGCATCGAAATGGCGATAACCACGGCCGGCGCCGCCTCGGTAACATCATCCCAGTCGACCTCCGACAGTCCGCGGACCATCAGCACAGCCACGTAAAGCAACGCCGGAGCCGTGGCAAAAGCCGGGATCGTGCCGGCGAGGGGAGCCAGGAACAGACAGGCCAGAAACAACAGAGCGACGACGACTGCTGTCAGCCCCGTGCGTCCGCCTGCATTTATGCCCGATGCGCTTTCGATGTAACTGGTGGTGGTTGAGGTTCCGAGCACCGCGCCGGCCATCGTGGCGGTACTGTCGGCCATTAATGCCTTGCGGAGCCGGGGTAGTCGGCCATTTTCATCCAGCATGCCCGCTCTGTGGGCCAAGCCAACCAGAGTACCCGCCGTATCGAACAAATCGACAAACAGAAAGGCGAAAACAATAGTGACAAGGCCGACTTCCAGGGCGCCCATGACATCCATCTGGGCCAAGGTCGGCGCCAGAGATGGCGGCATGGAGACGATTCCGCCTGCCTCGCTGACACCGAGAGCGATGCTGACAACCGTGACGCCGAGAATCGCCAGAATGATGGCGCCAGGAACACGCCGGGCGCTCAAAGCGACAATGACCATAAATCCGAGCGCCGCCAGCAGGGGTTCCGGTTTGGCGAGATCGCCCATGGTCACCAGGGTCGCCGGATGATCGACGACGATGCCCGCGTTTTTCAGGGCAATAATCGCAAGAAACAGGCCGATCCCGGCGGAAATGGCTATTTTCAACGAACGGGGAATGGCGTTGATGATCCACTCGCGGACAGGCAACACGCTGAGAATTAGGAATATCACGCCGGAGATGAAGACCGCGCCCAGGGCGACTTGCCATGTATGCCCCATGCCCAAAACCACGCCGTAGGTAAAATAGGCGTTAAGCCCCATGCCCGGCGCCAGGGCGATGGGGTAATTGGCGTATATCCCCATGATCGCCGTCCCGATGGCGGCGGCGAGGCAGGTGGCAACAAACACGGCGCCTTGATCCATGCCGCTTTGGGCCAAAATCGAAGGATTGACGAAAATGATGTAGGCAAGTGTCAGGAATGTTGTGACACCGGCGATGACTTCGGTGCGGACATCCGTATGGTTGTCGGCAAGCTTGAAAATCCTCTCAAACATGGCAGCGCCCCCTCGTTGATGGCTGCGGCTGGATAGTCCGCGCCTCTTCCCCTTGATCTCCTTTCTAGACGACAGTTTTTGCAGCGGCAAGTGCATGAGCGGGATTGAAAGAATACCCGGCGTGGACATCGCCGGGCGCTTTGCCTAAATTCACACACCCCGGCCAGCGCGGCCCTCAATCACTAGGCCAAGGTGTTTCATGCGACTATCCAACTACTTTTTGCCGACCCTTAAGGAAAATCCCTCGGAAGCGGAGATCGTTTCGCATCGATTAATGCTGCGCGCCGGCATGATCCGCCAATCGAGCGCCGGCATCTATTCGTGGCTGCCCCTGGGTTTCCGGGTTCTCAAGAAGATTGAGCAAATAGTTCGCGAGGAGCAGAACGCCATCGGCTGCCACGAAGTTCTGATGCCGACCATTCAGCCCGCCGACCTGTGGCGCGAGAGCGGGCGTTACGATGATTACGGCCCCGAGATGTTGCGAATTAAGGACCGCCACGACCGTGATATGCTTTACGGCCCGACCAACGAGGAGCAAATCACCGAAATATTCCGCGACGCCGTGCGTAGTTACCGCGATCTGCCAAGCCTTCTCTATCACATCCAATGGAAATTCCGGGACGAAGTTCGTCCCCGATTCGGTATCATGCGCGGCCGAGAATTCCTGATGAAGGATGCCTATTCCTTCGATCTGGACGAGGCAAGCGCCCGGCGGTCCTACAACAAGATGTTCGTCTCGTATCTGAAAACCTATGAGCGTATGGGGTTGACGGCCATCCCCATGGCTGCTGATACAGGGCCGATCGGCGGCGACATGAGCCATGAATTTTTGATTTTAGCTGACACGGGAGAGAGTGAAATCGCCTGCCACAAGGACTTCCTCAAGATGTCCTGGGCCGATTCCGGTGTCGATATGGAAGGTGACCTGCAGCCCATCGTGGATCAGTTCACCAAGCAGTATGCAGCCACCGATGAGAAGCGCGACCCGGAAGCGGAAGCCGCGCTTGGCGACGATTTGGTCATTGCCCGCGGCATCGAGGTCGGCCACATTTTCAACTTCGGAACTAAGTATTCCGGCCCCATGGGCGCACGGGTGACCGGCGCTGACGGCGAAGAGATTACGCCGGAAATGGGTTCGTATGGTATTGGGGTCTCGCGTCTGGCCGGCGCCATTATTGAAGCGTTCCATGACGATAACGGTATTGTTTGGCCCGAGTCCGTGGCGCCTTTCAAGGTCGGCCTAATTAATCTAAAGGCCGGTGACGACGCCTGCACGGATGCTTGTGATACGACCTACGGCCAATTGTGCGAGGCCGGCGTCGAAACATTGTATGATGACCGCGATGCCCGGGCCGGAGCAAAATTCGCCGATATGGATCTGATTGGTTTGCCTTGGCAGTTGGTCATCGGCCCGCGCGGACTTGAGAACGGGGTGGTTGAGTTGAAACAGCGTAAATCCGGCGACCGCGAAGAACTCAGCCTTGAATCCGCGCTCACCCGGTTGACCGGCTGAGCGGCGAAGAGGGGGGCCGCCAAGGTGTTTTCCCGTTTCGAATGGATGGTCGCCATGCGCTACCTGCGGGCGCGCCGCCAGGAAGGCTTCATCTCGGTTATCGCTTGGTTCTCGCTAATGGGAATCGCGCTCGGCGTGGCGACGCTGATTATTGTCATGGCGGTTATGAACGGCTTCCGCCAAGAACTGCTAACGCGGATCCTCGGCCTCAATGGTCATCTGAGCTACTATGGGCAAGCCAACAAGCTGACTGATTTCGACAGCGCCGCCGAGAAGTTACGTAAGGTACACGGTGTTGTTGCCGTGACACCGATGATCGAAGGCCAGGTCATGGCGACGGCGAGAGGCATCGCGCAAGGCGCTGTGGTTCGTGGTCTCAGGCCGGATGACCTAGCCAAACGCCAGATTGTCGCCGATAACATCCAATCCGGTACCCTGGCGGCGCTGAGTGCCAAGGATTCAGTGATGATCGGTGAGCGCATGGCCCAGAAACTTGGCCTGCGGGTCGGCGATAAGATTACTCTGATTTCACCCAAGGGAACGATTACAGCCTTTGGAACCGTACCAAGGCTGAAGGCTTATCGGGTCGCCGCGACATTCCGCATCGGCATGTATGAATACGATTCGAGTTTTATTTTCATGCCCTTGGACGCCGCGCAAATTTATTTCCGGCTCCCTGACGCCGTCACCAACCTAGAGATTTTTGTTACCCATCCCGACCTGGCGCCGGCCATGGCCGCAAGCGTGGCGTCGGCCTTAAGCGACGTTGGCGGTCGAATTCACGATTGGCAACGCGCCAACGCCAGTTTCTTCAATGCCATTCAGGTCGAACGAAACGTTATGTTCATGATCCTGACCCTGATCATCCTGGTGGCGGCGTTCAATGTCATTTCTTCCATGATCATGTTGGTCAAGGACAAGGGCCGCGACATCGCCATCCTCCGTACCATGGGGGCAACGCGCGGCACTATCATGCGGGTGTTTTTCCTGGCCGGTGCAAGCGTTGGAGTGATCGGCACGTTCCTGGGTTTCGCCGGCGGCCTCTGGTTCGCCGAAAACATCGAAACGATTCGCCAATTCCTTCAAGGATTGACCGGGACCGACCTATTTGCAGCAGAAATTTACTTCCTGTCGCAATTGCCTGCGGTTGTCGACCCCAAGGAAGTCGCGGCGGTCGTGCTTATGGGGTTGGGGCTGTCGTTCCTGGCAACCATTTATCCGTCCTGGCGGGCCGCCCGCCTCGACCCGGCGGAGGCGCTTCGTTATGAGTGAGGCGATCCAGTCCGCCGGCGAGATGCACCAAGAGGCGAGGCGTCAGTTTATCGGCGGCGAAGATGCCGAGGCCGCCTTGGAACTTAAAGGTATAGTCCGTACCTTCCGGCAGGGCCGCGAGAGCTTGGAAGTCTTGCAAGGTGTAAACCTCCGGGTAAATGCCGGTGAAATCGTCGGATTGGTGGGGCCTTCGGGATCGGGAAAATCAACGCTTTTGCATATCGCAGGCCTGCTTGAGACCCCCGATAGCGGCGAGATCACGATTTGCGGCGAAGCCTGCCAGGATATGAAAGACGATGCCCGTACGCGCGTACGCCGCGAAAGCCTTGGATTCGTCTACCAGTACCACCATCTCCTGCCTGAGTTTTCAGCCTTGGAGAATGTGGCTATCCCGCAAATCATATCCGGCCTAAAACGCCGCGACGCTCTCAAGCGGGCGCGGGAGTTATTGGATTGGATGGGACTTAAAGAACGCGAAAAGCACCGCCCGGCTCGGCTGTCCGGCGGTGAGCAGCAGCGCGTCGCCATTGCCCGCGCCATTGCCACATCACCGAAAATTCTGTTGGCTGACGAGCCGACCGGGAACCTTGACCCGCATACCGCCGAAGAAGTCTTTTCGGTTCTGCTTCAACTGGCGCAGGGGGCGGGGCTGGGCGCCCTAATTGCGACCCACAATCCAGCCTTAGCGGCGCGCATGGACCGCATCGTGCGACTGGAAAATGGCCGATTGGCGAGTTGATACGACACCTGATCTTATCCACCGGCACACAAAAAGTTGTGGATAAGTAGCCTCGCGACCACAACACTTGCTGACACCGCGCCGCGCTTATGGAATCCTACAGGCGCCATGTCACACGCCGATTTCATTCATCTCCGGGTTCACTCGGCTTATTCGCTTTCCGAAGGCGCCATACAGGTCAAAGACTTGGCCAAGCTGTGCCGGGACAAGGGCATGCCGGCGGTCGGCGTCACCGATACCAATAACCTTTTCGGTGCCTTTGAATTTTCCCAAGCCGCCGCTACGGCCGGCGTGCAACCGATCATCGGCTGCCAGCTGCCGGTGATTTACGGCAACCATGAGTCTGGCAAGGGGGGATCCGGGGACAGCGGCGGTGGTCAAACAGCTGCCATGGTGTTTCTGGCGCAGAGCAGCGAAGGCTACCACAATATTCTTCGGCTGATGTCCGCCGCATATCTCGGCACCGAGGATTTTCATGATCCCAGCATATCGTTAGACATCCTGGAGAAGTATGCAGCCGGTGTAATTGTGCTGACCGGCGGTCCTGACGGGCCGGTCGGCCAGTTGTTGCTAGACGGGCAAGTCAGCGAAGCCGAGGCATTGGTTGAGCGGCTGTCGCGAATGCTCCCAGGAAATCTATATGTCGAGATCATGCGACACGGTCTCGAGCAGGAAACCCGTTCCGAGCCGGGGTTCCTTGAATTGGCCTATAAGCATGACTTGCCACTGGTGGCCACCAATGAGGTCTTCTTCTCCGAGCCAGATATGTATGAGGCTCACGACGCCTTGGTTTGCATTGCTGAGGGGGCCTACGTCTCACAATCAGAGCGCCGGCATCTGACACCCGAGCACCGCTTCAAGTCTGCGGAAGAAATGCGACAGCTGTTCGCCGACCTGCCGGAAGCCACTGATAATACCCTCGTTATCGCCAAGCGTTGCGCCTTTTTGGTCGAGACAGTGGCGCCGATTCTGCCGCCCTACGATTGCGGCGAAGGGCGGAGCGAAACCGATGAGTTGAAAAGTCAGGCCGAGGAAGGCCTGGAAGAGCGGCTGAGCCGCCAGATATTTACCGAGGACATGACGGCTGATGATCGCGATAAAGCGGCAGCGCCTTACCGGCGGCGGTTGGAATATGAGCTCGGCGTGATCATTGAAATGGGCTTTCCCGGGTACTTCCTGATCGTCGCCGACTTCATCCATTGGGCCAAGGACAGAGATATCCCAGTCGGGCCGGGCAGAGGCTCTGGAGCCGGATCGGTCGTCGCCTGGGCGTTGCTGATCACCGATCTCGATCCACTCCGATTTGGACTGCTGTTCGAGCGCTTCCTCAACCCGGAGCGTATATCGATGCCGGATTTCGACGTCGACTTTTGCCAGGATCGACGTGACGAAGTGATTCGCTACGTACAGGGAAAATATGGCCGAGACCATGTCGCCCAGATAATCACCTTCGGAAAGCTGCAGGCGCGTGCCGTGCTCCGCGACGTTGGCAGGGTGCTCGAGATGCCATACGGCTACGTCGACAAAATTTGCAAACTGGTCCCTAACAATCCGGCCAATCCGGCAACCTTGAGCGAGGCAATCGCCGGCGAGGCGCAGCTTCGACATATGATCGGCGAAGACCCGGCAGTGGAACGCCTGATGGACACAGCAAAACGGCTTGAGGGCCTCTACCGTCACGCCTCGACCCATGCCGCCGGGGTGGTAATTGGCGACCGGCCCCTGCAGGAGCTGATTCCTCTGTACCGCGACCCGCGCTCAGATATGCCGGTGACCGGATTTAACATGAAATACGTTGAATCCGCCGGGTTGGTAAAGTTTGACTTCCTCGGTCTCAAAACCCTGACCGTCCTGGCGACCGCCGAGCAGCTCGTTCGCGAGTCTGGTTTTGATTTGGATATTTCCACCATCCCCCTCGACGACGACGCCACGTTCGAGATGATCAGCCGCGGCGAGACGACAGGCGTTTTCCAGTTGGAAAGTTCGGGCATGGTAGACACCCTGAAGAAATTGCGCCCCGATACCTTCGAGGACATTATCGCGGTCGTTGCTCTCTACCGACCCGGTCCCATGGATAATATCCCCAGCTACATTCGCCGTAAGCACGGTCAGGAAGAGCCTGATTATCTCTACCCCACGCTGGAAGGCATCCTGAAGGAGACTTTCGGCATCATGATTTACCAAGAGCAGGTCATGCAGATTGCCCAGGAACTATCAGGATACTCCTTGGGCAGCGCTGATATTTTGCGTCGGGCCATGGGCAAGAAAATCCAATCAGAAATGGATGAGCAGCGCCATGTTTTTGTTGATGGCGCCATGAACAAGGGCGTTCCCCAAGGCAAGGCGGCGGATATTTTCGATCTGGTCAACAAATTCGCCGGTTACGGATTCAACAAGTCCCATGCCGCCGCTTATGCTTTAGTCGCCTATCAAACCGCCTACATGAAAGCGAAATACCCGGTTGAATTCCTGGCTGCCTCCATGACCCTGGATTTTCACAATACGGATAAGATCAACGTGTTCCGCCAGGAACTAAAGCGTATGGGAATTGAGTTGCTGCCGGCGGACATCAATAAGTCGGATGTCCTGTTCTCCGTTGACCGGGGCCGGGAGGGCAAACCTGCGATCCGCTATGCGCTTGCTGCCGTTAAGAATGTCGGCGAGGGCGCCATGCAGGGTTTGGTTGACGAACGCCGGGCCAATGGACCGTTCGCGGACCTGAACGACTTCATGAATCGCCTCGATATTCGCAACGTCAATAAGCGGCAATTGGAAAACCTCGCCCGGGCCGGTGCCTTTGACACATTCGTGCCTAAACGTCGGCAAATGTTTGAGGCCGTCGAGACCCTGATGCGGCACGCCAGCGCGGCCCAGAACGAAAGGGACAGCGGCCAGATCGGATTATTTTCCGGTGACGACACACCGGCGGTGGCCCTCGACTTGCCGGACCTTCCTGAATGGCCTGTGATGGAACGGCTCGATCACGAGTTCGGCGCCCTGGGTTTTTATCTCTCCGCGCATCCCCTGGATGCTTTTTCCCGCAGCCTGGAGCGCCTCAATGTACGCCCGTCCGCCGACGTAATAGCCAGTGGCAAGTCCGGTCCAGTCAAACTGGCCGGCACCCTGGTTTCAAAGAAGGAGCGTACGTCAGCAAAGGGCAACCGCTATGCCTTCGTTCAATTTACCGACGCATCCGGGGAATTTGAGGTCACGGCATTCTCCGAATCCCTGTCGGAGTCCCGGGAGTTGCTTGAGGCCGGGAACTCCTTGTTGATCCACGGCGCGGTTCAATTCGAAGGTGAGTCAGCACGTTTAACGGCCCAGAGATTCGAACCATTGAACAAAGCCGCTGCAAATGCGGCGGAAGGGTTGCGTATTGTGCTGGAATCCTCCGACCCACTGCCGGCGTTGCACGAAATTCTATCCGAGAGGGGTAGGGGGCGGGTCGAAATCATCTCTCATCCTTCACCGGACACCGAAGTTCAAGTAACGCTACCTGGCGGCTATACAATCTCCCCCGACGTCCTGCTCGCCGTCAAAGGCATTCCCGGCATTATCGACGCGATAGAGATTTGAGTCCTTCTAATCTATCTTATAATTACATATTTATTATGAATTTTATTCACAGTAACTTTCACCTCAACTAGTTTTCGGGCTTACACGCACATGCCTCTGGAACAATCAAAAGCACTGACCATACTCATTGCTGAGGATGATGAGTTGGTCGCAGCACAACTAAGAATCAACTTGGAATTGGTGGGTGTGACTAACGTCGCGGTCGTCAGTAACGGTCTTGATGCGCTGGAGACAATGAATGAGCGTGGTCGCGAAATCGATGTTGTTTTTTGTGACCTAAACATGCCCGAGATGAATGGAATCGAACTAATAAATTCTCTGGGTGAACTAAACCATCAGGCCAAGATCGTACTTATAAGCGGGAGTGATAAAGGTTTGCTGCAAGGCAGTGCCAGAATTGCTGATGCGCGTGGATTGGATGTCCTGGGCGTCCTTGAGAAGCCCATCGAGGTTGTTCAGCTGAAGGATTTGGTTGATCAGTTTGTAAATTCTACAGTACAGGAAGACCTGTGAGGCCAATTTCCTGAACATCATTTGACGATGCCGGAAACTGGCCGCCGGATCGGGACCGCTACACAAGGCCCCAAACCCAATTTCCGCCTTGCATCCCCGGCTCCTGCCCGGTAGAACTCCGGCCATCTCGCACGCGGACGTGCGGCGGGCGGTGCAAATTCACCGTTTTGTCGCTCCGGTGTCCTGGCCATGAGGTCGGACGTTGTTCGCGGAGGCATAACCGGAAAAGGAACGTATTATGGCGCTACCCACCTTTAGCATGCGTCAGCTTCTTGAGGCTGGCGTTCATTTCGGACATAACACCCGCCGTTGGAACCCGAAGATGGAGCCCTATCTATTCGGGGTTCGAAACGGCATCCACATCATTGATCTGCAACAGACCGTACCCATGCTGCACCAAGCCATGGTCGCGGTGCGCGCGACGGTGGCGGGCGGCGGACGCGTTCTGTTCGTCGGCACCAAGCGCCAAGCGGCGGGCCGCGTTGCCGACGCGGCTGGGCGATGCGGCCAGTATTTTGTCAATCACCGCTGGCTCGGCGGCATGATGACCAATTGGCGGACGATCTCTCATTCCATTAAACGCCTGCGCGAATTGGAAACCCAGTTAGAGGGTGAGGTCGAGGGCCTGACCAAGAAGGAATTGCTCGGGCTGACCCGCGAGCGAGACAAACTGCACCGGGCATTGGGCGGCATCAAGGAAATGGGGGGACTTCCCAATATCTTGGTTGTCATCGATACCAACAAAGAAGCCATCGCCGTTGCCGAAGCTAAGAAACTCGGTGTTCCGGTTGTCGGTGTTATCGATTCGAATAGCGATCCGGCGGGTATCGATTTCCCGATTCCAGGAAATGATGATGCCATTCGGGCCATCGATTTCTACTGCAACATGATGGTTGGCGCCGTACTGGACGGTATTCAGGCTGAAGTTACGCAATCCGGCGGAGACGCCGGGGCCGCCGAGGAAGCGCCGGTCGAGGCATTGCCGGCCGAAGATGGGGCGGAAGCCGCGACCGAGAAACCAGCTGCCGATGCCGCGGCCCCTAAAGCAGATACGTCCGAAGCGAAACCTGAAAAAGCCGCTAAGCCTAAACAAGTCAAGAAAAAGGCGGCAAAAGCTGACTCCGACAAGTCTTCACCGCCGGCAGAAGACGCCACCGCGCCTGAGGCAGAGGCGGGAGACACGGAGAAGGCCGAGGCACCAGCCGAGGCGTAGGTTTCGGCACTCCCGATGTTATTATCAGCGCCTAGTCGGCGCGTATGGATGTAGAGGGTTAAAAATGGCGGAGATTACAGCTGGCCTCGTCAAAGAGCTGCGTGAAACAACCGGCGCCGGAATGATGGATTGCAAGAAAGCGCTGTCCGAAAACGATGGGGATATTGAAGCCTCGGTGGATTGGCTCCGGACAAAGGGATTGGCTGCGGCGGCAAAAAAAGCCGGCCGGGTGGCTGCCGAAGGATTGATTAGTGTGGCCGTTCGCGGCGACACTGGCGCCATGGTTGAAGTCAACTCGGAAACCGATTTTGTTGGCCGTAACGAAACCTTTCAAGAGTTTGTCAAAACCGTCGCTGAGATCGCTCTGGATACCGGAAACGACTTGGATACACTGAAATCCAGCGCCTATCCGGGAACTGAGCGTAATGTCGAGGAGCAACTCAACCATTTAATCGCCACAGTCGGGGAAAACATGGCGTTACGACGGGTATCGGTTCTGACGTCGCCTGACGGTAGCCTTTCGTCATATCTCCATAATGCCCTGGCACCCGGTCTCGGAAAAATTGGCGTACTCGTCAATCTGCAATCGGCTGGCGACGGCGAGAAGTTGCAGGAATTAGGCAAACAGTTGGCCATGCATGTGGCGGCAGCTAAGCCGCAGGCCGTCTCCGGCTCTGATTTGGATGCCGACGTGGTCGCCCGTGAGAAGGCCATCCTCGCCGAGCAGGCTCGTGAGTCCGGCAAACCCGAAGAGATCATCGAAAAGATGGTCGAGGGCCGGCTACGTAAGTTTTATGAGGAGGTCTGCCTGCTGGATCAAACCTTCGTTATTGATGGTGAAACGAAAGTCTCGAAGGTTCTCGAATCGGCGGCCGGAGAGGTTGGATCAAGTGTCACCGTCGGTGGCTTCGACCTGTTCGTGCTTGGCGAAGGAATTGAGACTGAGGAATCCGATTTTGCCGCTGAAGTCGCGGCTGCCGCCGCAAGCTGACGCCTTACGAATCCGATAAATTAGATTCGAGCCGAGCATGCGGGATGGTGTATGATCCCGCACCTCGGATACCCCAGGTGCGGTGACAACCAGATAACCGGACGGAAATCATAATGTCGGGGAAACCAAAGTACCGCCGGGTACTTCTCAAACTGTCCGGCGAAGGTTTGATGGGCGAGCGTGAGTTTGGGCTCGACCCCGATACCGTCGATCGCATCTGCCAGGAAATTGCCAATGTTTATGAGTCAGGCGTCCAAATTTGCCTGGTGATTGGCGCCGGCAATATTTTCAGGGGAATTTCAGCGGCGGCTTCGGGTATTGAGCGCACCAGTGGCGACTATATGGGAATGCTGGCGACTGTGATAAACGCTCTGGCGGTTCAAAGCATCCTGGAAAGCAAAGGTGTCCAGACCCGCGTACTTTCCGCTATCCCCATGGCAACGGTTTGCGAGCCTTACATCCGGCGCCGCGCCGACCGGCACCTGGAGAAGGGAAGAGTGGTGATTTTCGCCGCCGGTACCGGCAATCCGTTTTTCACCACTGATACGGCGGCTGCGCTCAGGGCAGTTGAAATGGGCTGCGATGCCCTGTTGAAGGGAACGCAAGTCGATGGGGTCTATGATGCAGATCCAAAAACCGTCAAAGACGCGAAACGATTCGACCAATTGAGTTATCAAGAGGTTCTAACTCAGGACCTTCGTGTCATGGATACGTCAGCCATTGCCTTGGCGCGCGAGAACAAGGTTCCCATTCTGGTATTTTCCATTCACAATCCGGATGGTTTTGCTGATGTGGTTTCAGGTGGCGGAACCTATACGGTTATCAGCGATTAGCGGGTATGATCCGGCAAATGGGATCTCGGGGATGCCGTGTGTTAGCATTTTGTAACTGACCCGGTTATACGTGAGGCGCAGACGGGAAGAGGGGTGGCCATGAGCGATTTTGCATCCACAAAGAAGGATCTGAACCGGCGAATGAACGGAGCTATAGACGTCTTGCACCAGGAATTTGGAGGGTTGCGGACGGGACGAGCCGCGACCAGCTTGCTTGAACCTGTTGTTGTGCAAGCCTACGGCTCTGAAATGCCGATGAACCAGGTTGGAACGGTGAGCGTTCCGGAGCCCCGCATGTTGACTGTTCAGGTTTGGGACAAGGGACTCATTCAGGCTGTAGAGAAAGCTATTTTGGAATCCGGATTGGGGTTGAATCCGTCATCGGACGGCCAGCTGGTCCGTGTTCCCATTCCATCGCTGACCGAGGAACGCCGCCAGGAACTCGTCAAGGTTGCTCACAAGTACGCCGAGGACGCCCGTATTGCCGTCCGCAATGTCCGCCGCCACGCCATGGATGATCTTAAGCACGAAGAGAAAGACGGCGGGATTTCGGAGGATCAGCACCGCGAATACGCTGATGATGTGCAGGAACTGACTGACGAGCACATCGCCAAAATCGATGAGACACTCGCCAACAAAGAACAAGAGATTATGCAGGTATAGGCATGAAGGCGCTTTCGCTTCAAACTGATGGCGGACTACCACCCCCCGTGCACATCGCCATTATTATGGATGGCAATGGCCGGTGGGCACAGGCGCGGGGGCTTCCGCGTACCGAAGGCCATCGGCGCGGCGCCGAGTCCGTGCGCCGGTCCGTCGAGTGTGCCATCCGGGCCGGCGTTTCCTACCTAACGCTTTTCGGGTTTTCGTCCGAGAACTGGAAGCGGTCTGCCAGCGAGGTCAAAGACCTTATGGGATTGCTGCAGTACTATTTAAAGAGCGAAATCAAGGAGTTGGACGAGCAAGGCGTCTGCCTCCAGATCATTGGTGATCGCGCCCGGTTGGACCCCGACATTGTATCGTTGATTGAGGAGTCGGAGGCCCGCACCAGAAATAATAGCACCCTTACCCTAACCGTCGCGCTCAGCTACGGCGGCCGCGCTGAAATTACATCGGCGGCGCGTGAGTTAGCGCGAAAAGTAGCCAAGGGTGAATTGACTCCCGAAGAAATTGACGAAGTCTCCTTTGGGCGAAACCTATTCACACGGGATATGCCCGATCCTGACTTGCTAATCCGGACCAGCGGCGAACAACGGATTAGCAATTTCCTGCTTTGGCAATTGGCCTACTCTGAGCTTATTTTCGTCGATACGCTGTGGCCCGAATTTTCGGTGGAAGATTTTGAAAATGCCATTGCGGAATATCATGGACGTGAACGGCGCTATGGCGCTGCCGGAGGTTAAACCCCACACCACCGTGATGGTTCGGATTGCTTCGGCAGCCGTTCTCATTCCGCCCGTAATCGCTGCGGTGATTGCCGGGACACCATATTTTGAAGGCTTGATTTTTGCCGGCGCCGTGATCGTGGCTTGGGAATGGTGGCGATTATGCAACGCGCACCCCAGCTGGTTGGCCGTTGGGGCGATCTATATCGGCATACCTTGCCTGATGCTTGTCCACTTGAGGTCTATTCCGGAATTGGCTGCGGAGACAGTCTTATGGTTGTTTGTACTGGTTTGGGCGGCGGATACGGGTGCTTATGCATTCGGTAAAACCATCGGCGGTCCAAAGTTGGCGCCCGTCATAAGCCCAAACAAAACCTGGGCTGGGCTGGCCGGCGCCATAATTTGTTCCGGATTGGTCGGTGTTGTGGTGGCACTTGCCTTGGAAATCGAAAATTTACTCCGGTTAGTTATTCTTAGCGGCGCCGTCGGCGCGATTGCCCAAGCCGGTGACCTGGCGGAATCCTGGTTTAAGCGGCGGTTTGGAAAGAAGGACGCCGGCGGCATTATCCCTGGCCACGGCGGCCTCCTGGACCGCGTCGATGGATTGCTCACCGCATCCGCTACTGTCGGTGCTCTCAGCCTATCCCGTGGCGGTGGAGTTTTGTAATGAGTTTGCCGCAAGCCCAACCTGGAAAAAGTCCCGAGCCGCGTCGCGTTACTGTGCTCGGCTCCACAGGTTCCGTCGGCTGTAACACGCTCGATTTGATCAAGCGCCAACCGGAATCGTTTTCCGTTGAGGCGCTGACTGCCAATGGGAGTTTTGAACTATTGGCCCAGCAAGCCAAGGAAATGAACGCCCGTTTTGCGGTGGTCGCGGATGCCTCAAAGTACAAGGATCTCAAAGACGCTCTCGTTGGTTCGGGGATTGAGGCCGCCGCCGGACCGGACGCGGTCGTTGAGGCCGCCGCCCGGCCGGCCGAGATCGTTATGGCATCAATCGTTGGCGCCGCGGGTCTAAAGCCGACCCTGACGGCGGTACGCCGCGGTGCAACCATTGGATTGGCAAATAAGGAATGCTTGGTTTCAGCCGGTGAAATATTCATCAACGAAGTAAGGTCCAGTGACGCAACACTCCTGCCGGTAGACTCAGAGCACAGCGCTATTTTTCAGGTGTTCGACTTTGATCAGCCTGAGAAAGTTGAACGCATCATTCTGACGGCGTCCGGCGGGCCGTTCCGTGAATTCACCCTTGAACAAATGGAAAATGTAACGCCGGAGCAGGCGGTGGCTCACCCAAATTGGGACATGGGCGCCAAAATTTCGGTCGATTCAGCAACCATGATGAACAAGGGGTTGGAGCTGATCGAGGCGTTTCACCTGTTTCCCGTCGCTGCAGACAAAATCGAAATTTTGGTTCATCCGCAGTCCGTCATTCACAGCATGGTCGACTATATTGACGGCTCCGTTCTGGCACAGCTTGGAACGCCCGACATGCGAACGCCAATTGCATATGCCTTGGCCTGGCCGCATCGGATTTCCACGCCGGCGGAACGACTGTCCCTCGACGAGGTCGGAACGCTGACCTTCGAAGCCCCTGATCCAGTTCGTTTTCCGGCGCTTAGACTGGCGACGGAAGCATTGCAAATGGGCGGCTCCGCGCCTACCTTAATGAACGCCGCCAATGAGATCGCCGTGCAGCGGTTTCTTGAGGGAAAGCTGGACTTTCTTGGCATCACTCGTGTGGTTGAGAAGGTACTAAAAAAATTACCCGCCGGACCGGTGACCGACCTTGATGGAGTAGCCGACGCGGACACCGAAGCCCGCAGTGTCGCCGATAGCCTGATTTGAAAAATTAATTAAATAATAACACTGTTGACTCACAAGTTCGGTCGAAAGACCTCACCCCTTAACCGGCTGGACACGGAAATTCACTTATGAATATTGTTGATTTTACCTGGTATTACATTCTCGGATCGCTATTTGTTCTGACTGTTCTCGTCTATGTCCACGAGTGGGGGCACTATTGGGTGGCGCGCCGCAATGGTGTGCGTGTCGATGTATTCTCGATTGGATTTGGGCCGGAAATTTACGGTTGGACCAACGAAGCTGGAACGCGGTGGAAGATTAGTGCCATACCCTTGGGTGGCTATGTCAAAATGTTCGGCGAAGAAGATCTTCTCGATGATAGCGGCGAGGAACGGGAGTTCACCGAAGAAGAAAAGAAAGTTTCCTTTCATCACAAGACCTTAACTCAGCGTACTGCCATTGTTTTTGCCGGCCCCGCGGTTAACTTTTTGTTTGCCGTCGCACTTTTTGCCGGCCTCGCCATGATTGTTGGAACGCCCACCCCTTATGCAGGGATTGGCGAAGTTATGGTTCCCAGCGCCGCCGCTGAAGCCGGACTTGAAACCGGTGACACAATTATCAGTATCGACGGCCAAGAGGTGGAATGGTTCGAGGACCTGCGTCAAATCGTTAGCGCCAATCCCGGCGTGGCATTGAAACTAATGGTTCGTCGGGCTGGCTCGGAAACGGTTTTACGCGCCACACCCGAAACCGTTACCGAGGCAAATCAGGATGGTCAAATGGTCACCATCGGCCGTCTCGGGGTCCGTCCCGACCCGGAGCAAGTCCTCTACGAGCGCGAAAATCCAATCACTGCGGTATGGTTGGGTATTACGAGAACAATTGCCGTCACAGAGAATATCCTCTCGTATGTTGGTGATCTCATCATCGGGGACCGGGATACGGACGACTTGGGCGGTCCCATCCGTATTGCCCAGATTTCTGGTGAAATGGCTCAGGCAGGCCTTCCCAGCCTGTTCTTTTTCATGGCTATGCTTTCCGTTAATTTAGGCCTAATTAATCTATTCCCGATCCCAATGCTGGACGGCGGCCATTTGTTGTTCTTTGCTGCCGAGGCGGTTCGTGGCCGTCCCCTGGGTCCGAAAACCCAAGAATACGGTTTTAGATTTGGTTTGGTTCTGGTATTGATTCTTGTTGTTTTTGTGACCTGGAATGATTTGGTTCGATTGTGAATCATTGAGTTCGTATAAGAACCAATTAGGTTCATAAGTATTACCAGTGGGGATTTTACTTGAGGCGTTTTATTCGCTTCTTTTTGGTTGTGGCTTTTTCGGTTGTGTTGTTTCCGCTCCCTTGGGAGGGAATGGCGCAAGGCCGTGAGGCTGTCGTTGAACTCGCGCAGACTAGCGGGACCATTCGTGAAATCGTTATCGAAGGCGCGCAGCGCATCGAACCTGGGACTGTTGCATCCTACTTGGTTGTGCAAGTTGGTGATGCGTTTGAGCCACAACGGATTGACCGATCTTTAAAGAGTTTGTTTGCCACGGGCCTATTTGCGGATGTCACCATCCGGCGGCGTGGCGAAACGTTGATCGTCTCCGTGGTCGAGAACCCGGTAATTAACCGAATTGCCTTTGAGGGCAATAGCGCACTGGACAATGACATTCTATCGGCGGAAGTGTCATTGCGCCCTCGAGTAATCTACACGCGAACCAAGGTCCAAAACGACGTCAAGCGTGTGCTTACGCTCTATCGGCAGGTTGGCCGGTTCGCCGCTTCGGTAGACCCGAAGGTGATTCAATTACCCCAGAACCGCGTGGATTTAGTCTTTGAGATAAGCGAAGGCGAGCCAACGGAAGTTCGCAGCATACGGTTTGTTGGCAATCGTGAGTTTAGTGATAGTGATCTGCGTGGGATTATTCGAACCAAGGAAACCGCATGGTGGCGGCTCTTGTCCAGCGATGATGCCTATGATCCCGATCGACTGACGCTCGACCGGGAATTAATGCGCCGCCACTATCTCTCGGACGGATATGCTGATTTCAGGGTGCTTTCCGCGGTCGCTGAATTGACTCCGAACCGGAAAGACTTTTTCATTACTTTTGTCATCGATGAAGGCGAACGTTACGAGTTTGGGGACGTCGGCGTTGAAGTCCGTTTACGTGATCTAAAAGAAGACGATATGGATGGCGTTATCGAGTTCGAGTCCGGCGAATGGTATGACGTTACCGAAGTAGACAAGGCCATAGATGACCTTACAGATAGGGTCGGTGAACTGGGTTATGCCTTTGTCGATGTGCGGCCCCGAATTGTACGCAATCGCGAAACCAGAGCCATTGACGTCATATTTGAGGTTAATGAGGGTCCCCGCGTTTTTGTTGAACGTATTGATATTGTTGGCAATGTTCGGACTCTCGACGAAGTGGTCCGGCGTGAATTCCGACTTGCCGAAGGCGATGCATTCAATGTCGCCAAGTTGCGCCGTTCACGGCAACGCATTCGTGACTTGAACTTCTTTGAGCAAGTCACTGTTGAAGATCTTCCCGGTAGCGCCCCTGACAAAGCGGTTATCAAAGTTGAAGTGGAAGAGAAGTCGACCGGATCCATTAGCGTCGGTGCCGGGTTTTCCACGTCGAGCGGGCCTATTGGCGAACTTGGTTTGAGCGAAAAGAATTTTCTAGGCAAGGGTCAAGAATTAAGCCTTAGCTTCCTTATTGCCGCGAGCCGCAGCCAACTTGACCTTTCCTTCACCGAGCCGTTTTTTCTGGATCGTGATGTCCGAGCCGGTTTTGACGTGTTTCGAGTTACAGAAGATCTTCAGGATTTCAGCTCAATTGATACGAGCCGGACAGGATTTGCGTTACGCGCTGGCTATCCGGTAACCGAGGAACTCTCTCAGGCTTGGCGGTATGAATTAAAGGAAACAAAGATTACTGATGTTTCCTCGAATGCTTCAACCCTAATCCAGGGTCAAAAGGGTAAAGAGTATCTTTCCGAGATCACGCATCGCATTATCTACGATAAGCGGGATAGCCGGCTAATCCCCACGGAAGGTTATTTCGCCGACCTGACGTCATCCGTGGCCGGCCTCGGAGGGACCGTCAGACACGTGAGAAATGTATTGAGGGGCGCCAAGTTTTACTCGGTCACTGACGACTGGGTGGTTTCAGCGGGCGGGTCTGTTGGCTATGTCGTCGGAATTGGTGATGAAGTTCAATTTCTTGAGCGATTTTTTGTAGGCGGTGATGATGTCCGTGGCTTCGCGACCTCCGGAATAGGTCCCCGAGATTTGGGAACCGATGATGCCCTTGGCGGTGAATGGATGTATACGGGCCGGCTGGAATTATCCTTTCCAATCGGATTTTTACCGCCGGAACTTACCATGAAAGGCAGACTGTTCACTGACATGGGTAGCTCGGGGCAATTGGACCCAACAAACAGTAACGTTGGGGACACGGGGTCACTCCGCCTGTCAATTGGCACGGGCTTGACTTGGGCTTCACCGTTCGGACCTTTGGGAGTGGATCTCGGCGTGCCATTGGTTAGTGAGGAGTTTGACGTTGAGGAGCTTGTTCGGGTTAATTTCGGCACCCGGTTTTAGGAGAGTAAGTTGATGACATCTTTTCGATCGCTCTTAATTCTAACTATTTCCTTATTCCTGTGCATTTCGGCCGCCGTGGCGCAAACAGCAAGCCAGACAGCCGCGCCCAGCAGTGGCATTAATATAGCTGTTCTGGATCTTGAAACTATTCGTCGAGAGGCCTCAGTAGTCAAAGACATCCGGGCGCAAATTACGGTGTTCCGGAAGAGTTTTCAGGCTGACGTCGAAAAAGAAGAGAAGGCGCTCCGCGAAGCCAATCAGGAGTTGGCCAAAAAACGTACAATTCTTACGCCGGAATCCTTCGCCGAAGAGCGACGGAAGTTTGAACAGCGCGTTGTTGAGGTACAGCGCCTTGTCCAGCAGCGTAAACAGAGTTTGGCGAAAGTTCGGGCCGACGCCATGGTTCAGGTCGAAGGAAAATTGAACAGAATTATTACTGATATGGCAAATAGGCTCGGAATTGTCCTCGTGCTCAACCGATCACAGACGATCATGGTCGACCGGTCCTTGGAAATAACTAAAGAAGTCCTTGCGGAGCTGGATAGGTCAATACCCAAGCTGCAAGTCGCGGCACCTGGAAATTGAGCGGTGGCCGATCCACGTTTCTACTCTGTCAACGGCCCATTTAGCCTGCGGCAGATAGCCGATACGGCTGATGCCGAAATCGCCGATCAAAGTGAAGCGGATCGATTGTTCAATGACGTGGCGCCGCTGGCGGATGCAGGCCCGGAACATGTCGGATTTCTCGACAACAAGCGTTACGTAAAACAGTTCATTCAAAGCCGGGCTGGAGCCTGCATCATTCACCCGGATATGCTGCCCAACGCGCCCGGCGGAATGGCGGTACTTCTCTCGAAAGCCCCGTACCGGGGTTTCGCCCGTATCGCTGGCATGTTTTATCCAAAGATCGGCGCGGCACCGCAAGCTTCGGGCGATCCACCGATAAGCGCCTCGGCAATTGTCGGCGACGACTGCAAGTTCGGTATTGGCGCCACGGTTGGAGCATATGCGGAAATTGGCTCTGGGTGCCGAATCGGCCCGAACACCACAGTCGGTCCCGGTTGTATCATTGGTGACAACTGCGCCATCGGTACTGGGGTGTCATTGGCTTTTTGCTTCATAGGAGCGCGGGTAATTGTTCATCCTGGCACCCGAATCGGTCAGGACGGTTTTGGCTTCGCACTGGATGCCGGGGGACACGAAAAGGTGCCGCAACTAGGCCGTGTTATCATCGGGGATGACGTTGAGATTGGCAGCAATACAACGATTGACCGGGGGACTGGCCCTGACACGGTAATCGGCGACGGGACGAAAATTGATAATCTCGTCCAAATCGCCCATAACGTTCGCCTGGGTCAAGGTTGTGTAATCGCTGCTCAGGTCGGCATATCCGGTAGTACCGAAATTGGTAATTTTGTCAGTATGGGTGGCCAGGCCGGTTTGGTCGGGCATATAAAGATTGGAGACGGCGCGCAAATTGGCGCTCAAAGTGGGGTTCTGAAAGATGTCGCACCCGGCGCTGTCGTTGGTGGTACACCGGCCCGACCTTTGCGAGAGTGGCTAAACGAGGCAGCGACGCTCAGACGGTTAACAAAAGACAAGAGGACTTAGCGCATGGACGCGGACGTTCAGGATAGCAACCGGGTTATTGAGATCGATGAGATCATGCAGATGATCCCCCATCGCTACCCCTTTTTGTTGATTGACCGAGTCACCGAAATTGTTCCAGATGCAACTGCGGTTGGCATCAAGAATGTAACCGTCAGCGAGCCCTTTTTTCAGGGCCATTTTCCCGATCATCCTATTATGCCGGGCGTCCTAATCATTGAGGCCATGGCACAGACGTCGGCGGTTCTTGTTATTGAGACAACAGGAAACAAGGCCGACAGCGTCGTTTATTTCATGGCCGTCGACCAGGCGAGGTTCCGCAAGCCAATCCTCCCCGGCCACACAATCCAGTTACATGTGGAAAAACAGCACAGCCGCGGCAGCGTATGGAAGTTCCGTGGCGAAGCCCGGGTCGACGGCAACCTGATGGCGGAAGCCACATACACTGCCATGATCGTGGACGGATAAATGACTGGTATTCATCAAACCGCAGTTGTCGCCGAAGAAGCCCGATTAGGCGTGGATGTCGCTATTGGACCTTACTGCGTCATTGGTCCCGACGTCGAATTGGAGGATGGCGTGAACTTGGTTTCACACGTCAGCGTATCGGGCCGGACGCTCATTGGCGCCAACACTCAGATTTTTCCTTTCGCCTCCCTCGGCCATCAGCCGCAGGACCTCAAATATCATGGTGAACCATCACGTTTGATTGTTGGATGTAACAACATCGTTCGCGAGCATGTCACCATGAATCCCGGCACCGAAGGCGGTGGTATGGAAACGCGGATAGGCAACAATTGCCTGTTTATGGTCGGCGCACATGTCGCTCATGATTGCTCAATCGACGACAACGTTATCTTGGTGAATAACGCCACGCTGGGTGGCCACGTTGAAATTGGTGAATGGGCTATCATTGGCGGCCTTTCGGCGGTTCATCAGTTCGTTCGAATTGGCAAGCACGCCATGGTCGGCGGCAAGACAGGCGTCGAGCATGATGTTATCCCCTACGGGTCGGTAACGGGTAATCGCGCGAGGCTCTCAGGTTTGAACATCGTTGGACTTAAGCGGCGCAACTTTTCGCGTGATGATATCCACGAAATGCGTAAGGCCTATCGCCTGATCTTTGCCGAAGAGGGGACACTTGCCGAACGCCTTCAGGATGTCGCCGACGACTTTACGAATGTCGACCCGGTTATGGAAATCGTCGAATTCATCCAGGCCGACTCTTCCCGTTCGATCTGCCAGCCCGGCATGGATGATGCTGCCTAAACTCGGCATCCTTGCCGGCGGTGGCGAGTTGCCGGAAATCATCATACAAGCCTGTAGAAACCAGGGCCGCGAAGTGTTTGTCGTGGCGTTCGAGGATCAAGCGCCGAGCGATGCGTTTCGAGACGTTCCCCATGCCCGCGTCCGACTTGGCGCGGCCGGCAGGGCGTTGAAACATCTCCATCAGGCGGAAGTTAAAGACTTGGTTCTCGCCGGCTCCATACAGCGACCCGGCCTTGGCGCCCTGCGCCCCGATTTGCGGGCGGCAAAATTCTTTGCCACAACCGGAGCCGCGATGTTCGGTGACAACGGGCTGTTGGCGGCGCTCATACACATGCTGGAGGTAGAGGAGGGGTTTCGGGTCGTTGGCGTGGAGGACTTGGTTCCAGAACTATTGGCGCCAGAGGGAATTTATGGATCGGTCAAGCCGACCGCCACCGACTGGGCCGACATTAATCTCGGAATGGAGGCGGCAAAGAAACTGGGAGCCGAGGATGTCGGGCAGGCGGCCATCGCCTGTCACGGTGCCGTCACGGCCCTTGAGGATGCCAAGGGGACCGATGCTCTACTTAGCCGGAGCACTGCAGAGGGACAGAGCCAGCGTGCCGGCGTCCTGGTCAAGGTGGCCAAGCCCAACCAGGAACGCCGAGCCGATTTGCCGACAATCGGTTCGGAAACTGTCCAGATGGCTTTGAAAGCAGGACTCGCCGGCATCGCCGTTGAAGCCGGAAGCGCGCTCATCATTGACCGCGAGGAGGCGATTCGCGCCGCCGACGCCGCCGATTTGTTTATTGCCGGGGTCACCGTGAACCAGGGGCAAGCGGTTGAGTGAATCGAAATCTCAGAATGGAAATCTCGTTTACCTGATTGCGGGTGAGCACTCCGGCGACCGTTTGGGCGGTCCACTGATGGCGGCTTTGAAAGAGAATTCTGGGACCGGCATTCAATTCGCCGGGATCGGCGGCCCGGAAATGGCGCGGCAAGGCCTGCAATCCCTGTTCCCCATGTCCGATTTGTCAGTCATGGGCATCGCTGAGGTCTTGCCGCGAATTCCAAAACTCCTGGCCCGAATTCGGGAGACTGTTGCCGATATCGAGCAGAAACGACCTGCGGCGGTCATTACCATAGATGCGCCGGATTTTTCATTTCGCGTTGCCAAGCGCCTGATGGGTAAGGGAATACCATTGATCCACTATGTCGCCCCATCCGTATGGGTGTGGCGTCCCGGCCGGGCGGCGAAAATTGCTGTATTTCTGGATCACCTGCTGACGTTACTACCCTTCGAGCCGGACTACTTCCGAGCCGAGGGACTTGCCGCCACCTTCATCGGCCATTCGGTTGTCGAAAGCGCCGCCGCTGATGGTGATGGTCAAAAATTCCGGAAGATTCATAACATCCCTCCGGACGCGCCGCTGATCGTAGTCCTGCCCGGCAGCCGGCGAGGAGAGGTTTCCAGACTTCTACCAATCTTTGGCGACACCGTCGCAGGTCTCCAGGGAAAGATAGAAAATTTACACGTCGTGATCCCAACCGTTGATTCAGTAGCCGCCGCAGTCCGAAGCGGTGTGCGGAACTGGAAACTCCCAATCAATGTCGTGGATGGTGATGAGGCAAAGTTTGATGCTTTTGCAGCGGGAAACGTGGGATTGGCGGCATCCGGCACGGTCGCCCTCGAGTTGGCCATGTCCGGATTACCCTCGGTTGTTGCCTATCGTATGAACCCGCTGACGGCGCTGTTGTCAAAGCGCCTGATCCGAGCCCCCTATGCTAATCTGGTCAACGTAATCCTGGACCGCGAAGCCGTACCGGAATGCTTATTGGAACGATGTCGCCCCGATATTCTAGAGGCGGAAGTCTTAAATCTCCTGCAAGACCCCGCCAAGCAGGCCGACCAGCGGCAAGCATATGGCGACGTAATGGAGAAGCTGGGGTTGGGAGATGATATGCCGCCCAGCCGCCGCGCCGCCCGTGTCGTTCTCGACCTGATTAGCTAATTATTTTCGCTTGCCCATTGCGACGTACGATCGCTCCGTTTCACCAACATAAAGTTGGCGAGGACGGCCAATTTTTTGCGAGGGGTCTTCGATCATCTCATTCCACTGCGCGACCCAGCCGACAGTCCTGGCTACGGCAAACAAGACCGTGAACAAACTCGTGGGAATACCCAACGCTTTGAAAATAATCCCGGAATAGAAATCCACATTGGGATACAGCTTCTTCTCGACGAAATACTCATCCTCCAGGGCAATGCGCTCCAACTCCATCGCGATATCCAGCAGCGGCTCGTCCTTAATACCCAATTCATTGAGCACCTCATGGCAGGTCTGCTCCATAACCTTGGCACGAGGATCGAAATTCTTGTAGACCCGGTGGCCAAAGCCCATCAGGCGGAAGGGATCTTCCTTATCCTTGGCTTTTTCAACATAACTGGGGATGTTTTTGACGTCGCCGATCTCGTCCAACATATTGAGAACAGCCTCATTGGCGCCACCATGGGCCGGCCCCCAAAGAGACGCGATTCCCGCGGAAATACAGGCGAAAGGATTGGCGCCGCTGGATCCGGCAAGGCGAACGGTTGAAGTCGACGCATTCTGCTCATGATCGGCATGAAGGATCAAAATGCGGTCCATTGCCTTCGAAACCACCGGATTGACTTCATACTCCTCGCATGGCGTGCCGAACATCATGTAGAGGAAATTCTCCGCATAATTCAATTCGTTCCGCGGATACAGATATGGCTGACCGATGGAAAATTTATAGGCCATTGCGGCAATCGTCGGCATCTTTGCGATTAGCCGATAGGACGCGACCATGCGGTTTTTAGGATCCGTAATATCTGTGCTGTCGTGATAGAAAGCCGACAACGCACCAACAACCCCACACATCACCGCCATGGGATGGGCGTCGCGGCGAAAGCCGCGGAAAAAGTACATCAGCTGCTCATGCAGCATGGTGTGATAGGTAATATCGCTTTCAAATTTATTCTTTTGACTTTCCGTGGGCAGTTCTCCGTACAGCAGGAGATAGCAAACCTCGGGGAAATCGGAATGTTCCGCCAGTTCCGCGATTTTGTAGCCACGGTAGAGGAGGATTCCCTGCTCTCCGTCAATAAAGGTAATTCTGCTCTCACAACTGCCCGTGGAAGTGAAGCCGGGATCATAGGTAAAACAATCAGTGTCCGCATATAGCCGCCGCACATCAATGACATTCGGGCCGGTTGTTCCATTCATGACCGGAAGTTCAAAGGACGCCCCCGAACCGTTATCGGTCAGGGTGTAGGTTGCTTCAATATCCTTCTTCGCGTTCATAATCCCTCCTCCTCATGGGATACCGGCGGGTTATTTACGATTTTCCCTAGCCGATATTCGCCTCTTGATACCTGCCGGCGTAGACGGCCGACCTTGAATTTACCTATCGCGCCTCAAGAGCATCGCTAAGCCGCCCCAGTGATTCATCTCGGCCCAAGACATGGAGCACCTCGAATATACCCGGTGAAACGGTGCCTCCGGTCACGGCGGCGCGGAGCGGCTGGGCGATTTTGCCCAATTTCAGATCAACTCCGTCGGCGTACTGTCTTGCCGCCGCCTCGATAGATTCCTGGCTCCAATCATTGAGTTGAGCCAGGTTTTCATTAAGTTCACGAAGATGGGAGCAAGCCTCCTGGTCCAAAATTTTCGCCGCTTTCTCCGTTAGAATTAATGGACGGTCTTTCACATAAAATATCGCGTTATCAGTTAGTTCCAGTATTGTCTTCGCTCTTTCCTTTAAACCAGGCATCCCTAGTTTTAGCCGACTGGCCGCCTGTTCGGCAAGCACTCCGTCAAGATTGTCGCGTAAACGCTCTATGACAAGCGCTGTCAAAACCTCATCATCGGCCTCGCGAATGTAATGTCCATTGAGGCTGGTCAGACGTTCGGGGTCGAACCGCGCCGCGCCGCGACCCACCGCATCCAGGCCGAACCATTCAATCGCCTGATCGGTATCTATAATTTCCTCGTCGCCATGCGACCATCCCAAGCGAAGAAGGTAATTTCGTAGCGCTTCCGGGAGAAAGCCGTCATCCCTATAGGCATCCACACCCAGTGCGCCGTGCCGTTTGGACAATTTACTGCCGTCGGCGCCATGAATGAGTGGGATATGCGCGAAAACCGGTAACTCCCAGCCCAAAGCCCTGTAGAGTTGAGCTTGCCGGAAAGCATTGGTGAGATGGTCATCTCCGCGGATTACGTGAGTGACTTGCATGTCATGATCATCGACGACCACGGCAAGCATGTAGGTTGGCGTGCCGTCAGATCTAAGCAGGACCATATCGTCCAGCTGCTCGTTTGCGACCTTGACCGTGCCTTGGACAAGATCGTCGATAGCAGTTTCCCCGTCTTCGGGCGCTCTCAAACGAATAACCGGATCAATACCCGCGGGGGCTTCCGATGGATCGCGGTCCCGCCAACGTCCGTCATACATTTTGGCCCGCCCTTCGCGGCGCGCTTGATCCCTCATTTCTGAAAGCTCTTCCGGCGTGCAAAAACACTTGTAGGCATGCCCTTCGTGCAACAGTCGCTCGGCCGCTTGCCGGTGGTGATCCACCCGGGAGAACTGCGACACGGCATCGCCATCCCATTCCAGCCCCAGCCACCGCAGGCCATCGTAAATGGCGTCAATTGCTTCCTGGGAAGACCGGGCCCGGTCCGTATCTTCAATTCGAAGGAGGAAACGGCCGCCATCGCCGTGCCGCTCGTGATGCTTGGCAAACAGCCAGTTATAGAGGGCCGTCCGGGCGCCACCAATGTGGAGAAAACCGGTCGGCGAGGGAGCAAAACGAGTGATTACGGGCATGAGATTTTAGTTCTTTCGGCCTGGATTTGATATGGCGGCTATTCTCTAGCACATATCCCCGGCGGGTACAGCTAACCAAGCCAACAGCAAGCAATCATTGCGCCACACGACCCGCCACGGTTAAATGTCAATACGTCATACACGATTATCGGGAAAATGAGGCAATCGCTTAAACACAATCTCCTTACGGAGCGCGAACGGTGGGTTCTTTGGTTGCCGATTTTCTTTGCCGCCGGTATCGGCGTCTATTTTGGCTTGAACCAGGAGCCGCCGACATGGGTCGGTTTTGCGGCAATGGCGTCACTGGCCATAGCGTGGTCCGGCACGCGATGGAAAAAGGGCTACGTACCTGCAGGATTGATATATGCGCTACTGATACTTGGTATGGCGGCGGCGGGCTTTGCGGCCGCCCAAATTCGTACCGCCGACGTTGCGGCTCCCATGTTGAGCAAACGCACCGGCCCGGCCACATTGGTTGGGCAAGTATCACACTTGGAAACCTTCCCGGCAGGCAGCCGTATCACCCTTAGATCTCCTCGCATTTCAGGGGTTCCGCCGCACCTGACTCCTTCGCACGCCCGAATTCGACTGCGCGGCGATCAACCCGACTATCTACCCGGTGATTGGATCAGGCTGCGAGCAATATTAACGCCGCCATCGCCGCCGGCCGCGCCTGGTGCATTTGATTTCCAACGGCAATCTTACTTTCGCGGCCTCGGCGCGGTGGGGTTTGGCCTCGGCCGAGGTGAAGTCGTGGCCCGAAATCAATTAAGCGGGTTTGACAATCTGACGCTGGGTATCGCTCATCTCCGGCAGGCCATTACAAAAATAATCACGCAATCGCTCACGCAGCCCTTGGCCGGCGTTGCAGCGGCGTTGATGACCGGCGAGCGTAGCGCTGTTTCGCCTGAAATCATGCAGGCGTTGCGGGATTCCGGCTTGGCCCATCTGTTGTCGATCTCGGGTCTGCATATCGGCCTGGTGGCCGGCATCCTGTTTACCAGCCTGCGCGCGGTGTTGGCAGCCATTCCCAACTTTGCGCTTCGTTATCCAATTAAGAAATGGGCGGCGACGGCGGCCCTGGCCGGTGCCCTGGCTTACGCCCTTATCGCCGGCGCCACACTGCCGACGCAACGAGCATTTCTCATGGCCGGCCTGGCGCTTTTGGCGGTGATCCTCGATCGTCGGGGCCTCTCGATCAGATCTGTTGCTTGTGCCGCTCTCATTATTTTGGCTCTTCAACCCGAAAGCCTGCTCGGCGCAAGTTTTCAGATGTCATTTGCCGCTGTCACAGCGCTCATCGCAACATATGAGGTCTACCGAGGCCGCCGGAAGATAGCCCGCCACGGTTATGGGCAATTGCCGGGTTGGCTCACTACCGTTCTGCTGTACCTCGGTGGTGTTCTCCTAACCACATTTGTCGCCGGCATGGCGACCGCGCCCTTTGCAATCTTTCACTTTAACCGGTTCGCTGAATATGGCTTGGCCGCTAACCTTGTCGCCGTTCCAGTCACGGCGCTTTGGGTTATGCCCTGGGCGATTGTTTCTTTTTTGCTTATGCCTTTTGGTTTGCAGTGGTTGTCCCTTGAGCCAATGAGTTGGGGACCGGAACTTGTCATTTCCGTGGCCCAGACGGTAGCCGCTTGGCCCGGCGCCGTCGCTCATATCGCCACCATGCCAACCCTGGGATTAATTCTGATTGCCTTGGGCGGCTCGTGGTTATGCCTGTGGCGGGGGCGTTGGCGTTTTTGGGGTGTGCCCGCCATGGCCTGCGGCCTATTAACCATTACCCTGACCCGCTCACCTGACGTGCTGGTGGATGGCCAGGGTAAATTGCTCGCCGTTCGCACAATTGCCGGAGAGATGATGTTCTCATCTCAGCGCCGCTCACGGTTCGAGCAAGAAATTTGGCTGCGGATATCGGGAAATCAAGGACCGGGGCTTCCTTGGCCTGACACCGGTCTGAGTTCCGACGGTCGATTATCGTGCGATAGTCTCGGTTGCCTTTATCGCGCCAACCAACGAACAGTTGCCTTGGTTCATGGTGACGGGGCGCTTATCGAGGATTGCTGGAGCGCCGACGTTGTGATCAGCACCGAACCCATCCGGTCGCGCTGTCCGGCCGCCAAGGTCATTGACCGGTTCTCGTTATGGCGCCATGGCGGGCATGCCTTATGGCTAAACGAAGACGGCGTACGCGTGGAAAGCGTCAATGGACAGCGGGGACTCCGGCCATGGTCAACCCGGCCCAGCCCCCACACAACGAAGCCGGATACATCGGAAAATTGAGCGCCGCCTCAGTACGTGCGCATCAACCCGACCAAGCGCCCTTGAACCTTAACCTGGTCCGGCCCGAAGATCCTTGTCTCATGGGCGGCATTGGCCGGTTCCAAGGCAACCGAATCGCCCTTGCGGCGAAGCCGTTTCAACGTGACCTCGTTTTCATCCACCAAGGCAACGACAATAGCTCCGTTCTCAGCCGAATCGGTCCGCTTGATAAGCACCGTATCGCCATCTTCGATGCCGGCATCGACCATGGAGTCACCATCGACCTCAAGCGCGAAATGTTCACCCGACGACAGCATTGTCGCCGGAACACCAAGCGTGTTGGAATTGTCGCGCAGCGCTTCAATGGGCGTCCCCGCGGCGATTCTGCCGTACAGCGGCAGTTCAATGGTTTCAGTTTCCGAACTGGCCCTTGCGCCAGGAAGCTTGAAATCTCCCTTGATCACATTGGGTGAGAATCCGCTGGCCAGGGCAGCGGGCGCCGACCCCTCCATGTTTTCCGGTAACCGCAGCACCTCGAGGGCACGGGCGCGGTGGGGAAGGCGGCGGATAAATCCGCGTTCCTCAAGACCAGTGATGAGACGGTGAATTCCAGATTTTGACCGCAACCCCAAGGCATCTTTCATCTCGTCATAAGATGGCGAAACGCCCGAGTCGCGGAGGGTTTTGTCGATGTAAACAAGCAGTTCATATTGTTTGCGTGTCAGCATGGTCGTTTTCCTTCGCCTGTTAACCTTGTTGACCTGTTTCGGTGTGGGCCGGGGCCGATAGCGGTGAAATGGTGGAAACTCCAGCATCGTTTCTGTTTATCCCGCCCATAGCCACCGGGCCTCAGAGGTTTTCTGCCCCGATTTCAGGGGTGCGTCTAAAACTTTTGTTCACATATGTTCTAGTTTAGTTCGTTGTTTGCGTCAAGTATGTTTTTAATTGGTTTTAACTTTGACCAACTCGTCTCACGTAACTATTTGGAATTTAAAACGTTATCATGCCCCGACGCAGGGGGATAATTTCGACCCGTTCGCCGGCTTTCGCCGCAGGCGCCTCCGGCGGCCGCACAATGAGACAGTCGGCTCGCGCCAAACGAGCCAGCATAGAGCTGTCCTGGCCCTCGAAGGGATGAGCGGTCCGGTTGCCCTCACGGTCAACGGATAATTTAGCCCGCAGGTAATCCTGCCGGCTATCATTGGCGGGGAGATCAACGCCCAGCACAGCAAACTCGGAAGCATCATCTGCCTCAAGTCCCAGCATCGCCGCCATGGCCTCACGCAGGAAGATCGCCGACGTCACGCCGGCCGAAACCGGGTTTCCCGGCAGGCCAAGCAGAGGAACGCCGTCCAAGCGGCCGAAAATCAATGGTTTCCCGGGCCGCATGGCGACCTTGTAAAAAGTCAAATCAATGCCATCGTCATCCATGACTTGGCGGACGACATCGTAATCCCCGACCGACGCGCCGCCGGTCGTCACTAGCAGGTCGGCGCCGCGCGCTCCTTCCAGTACCTGACGCAGTGACTCCTGCGTATCGCGGGCTATACCCAGGTTCAGGGGCGTCCCACCAAAGGCTTCAACATAGCCGCCGATGGCCAGGCTGTTTGAGCTGATAATCTGCTCAGCCGTCATCGGCTCGCCGGGCATGGTCAGTTCATCGCCGGTCGAGGCAATGGCGACGCGCGGGCGGCGGCGGACAGTTAGCCAGGGTACATTCATGGCCGCGGCCAATCCAATGTCACGGGCGCTGAGAACGGTGCCCGCTTGCAGCAGAATGTCGCCCTGGCTGAAATCTAGCCCGGCCGGACGCACAAATTTGCCTTCCGTAACCGCCTCTTTAATCTGAATGCGGTCCCCGTCGACCGCTGTAATCTCTTGCATGACGATGGCGTCGGCGCCATCAGGGACGGGTGCTCCTGTGAATATGCGAACGGTCTCGCCGATGTTGACGGTCCCGGCATACCCGCCGCCAGCTTGTGATTCGCCAATCTGCGTAAGTTCCACTGGCGCTCCGGATATGTCAGCGGCGCGGACAGCGTAGCCGTCCATGGCGGAAACGGCCACGGGCGGGTGGCTTAATCGAGATGCGACGTCTTCGGCCAGAACCCGTCCGAGAGCATCCACCAATCCCACCGTTTCGATCGATAGGACGGAAAAACCGGCTCGGACCATGTCACGGGCTTCGGCGACTGAAAGCATCATCCTATTCCGCTTCAAAAGTGCCGGACTTGCCGCCGGCCTTATGGATCAAGCGAATGTCCGTCAGTTTCATACCCCGGTCCACGGCCTTGCACATGTCATAAACGGTCAATGAGGCTACTGCGACGGCCGTGAGCGCCTCCATCTCGACACCGGTCTGGCCGGTCAGTTTACAGGTCGCGGTGATGTCAACGGCATTGCGCTCCGGATCACAAGTGAGATCGACTGTGACCGATGACAATTCAACTGGATGACAGAGCGGAATCAGATCGGGCGTCTTCTTGGCTCCCATGATCCCGGCCAACTGAGCGACACTCAGGACATCACCCTTTTTGACGCCACCCTCGACGATCATGGCCATAGTCTCAGGCTGCATCAGGACGCTGCCCTTTGCTGTCGCCGTCCGCTCCGTCGCTGATTTCTCGGACACGTCGACCATGACAGCGTTGCCGTCGGCATCAAGATGAGTGAAACCCGCCATCAGCCGATCGCCGCCGCTTCAGGCCGGGCCAACAAGGTCCGGGTGGCGGCTTCCACATCGGCTTCCCGCATCAAGGACTCGCCGACGAGAAACCGGTGAGCACCAGTCCTCGCCATGCGCGACAGATCATCCGGCGTGTATAGACCGCTTTCACAGACCATAACCCGGTCTTTCGGTAAATGCGGCGCCAGGGTTTCGGTGACGGCAAGATTCACATCGAGCGTCTTAAGTTTTCTGTTGTTGATGCCAATCAACGGGCTTTTCAACTTCTGCGCCCGATCCAGTTCGTCCCGGTCGTGGACCTCGATCAAGGCATCCATGCCGCACTCCTCGGCCGTATGCTCCAGTTCTGCCGCTTGATCATCATCCAGGGCGGCCATAATGAGCAGGATGCAATCGGCGCCCAAGGCCCGTGATTCGAAGATTTGGTACGGCTCAAGCATAAAATCTTTTCGCAATACCGGCAGGTCGCAGGCGTTCCGGGCAGTTATCAGGAAATCGTCGGCACCTTGGAAATAAGGCACGTCTGTAAGCACTGATAGGCAGGCGGCGCCGCCATTGCTGTAGGCCTGGGCCAACGCCTCCGGATCGAAATCGTCGCGGATGAGCCCCTTGGACGGCGAGGCTTTCTTGAGTTCGGCAATCAATCCATATCCGCCGCCATCAACGGCGTTGGAAAGCGCGCGAGCGAACCCACGCGTCGGCCCCGCATCCTTTGCCGCGGCGGTAACTTCCGCCAATGGCCGTTCGACCTTGGCCGCGGCTACATGCGCGCGCTTGTCGTCACAGATTTTGGCAAGAACGTCGCTCATGATCCGGAGTTGGTGATCTCGACCAGTTTATCAAGGGCGGCCCGGGCCTTGCCGTCGGCGATGGCGGCAGCGGCCTGTTCGACGCCGTCCTTCAGGTTTTCAACCCGGCTGGCCACCATCAGGCTGGCGGCGGCGTTGTAGAGCACGATGTCGCGAAACGCGCCTTCGGCGCCGTCAATCAGATCCTGAATCGCCTTTGCATTGTGATCCGGATCGCCACCCTTTAGATCCTCGGGTGTCGCCAAGGCAATGCCGGCATCCTCCGGCGAAACGTCAAAGGTGGAAACCTCACCACCCTTGAGTTGGGCAACAAAAGACGGGCCAGTGGTGGTCAGTTCATCGAGGCCGTCCGAGCCATGCACAACCCAGGCCGCCTCGCAGCCGAGATTACCGAGTGTCTGGGCCATGGGTTCGGCCCATTGCTTGGCGAACACGCCGGTGAATTGCCGTTTGACACCGGCCGGGTTGGAGAGCGGCCCGAGGATGTTGAAGATTGTCCGGACGCCCATGGCAGCACGCACCGGTCCGACGAAGCGCATGGCGCTGTGGTGGCGCATGGCGAATAGAAAGCCGACGTTGGCGTCACGGATGGCCTGCTCAACCAACGCCATATCCGCATCCAGATTGACGCCAAGCGACGTCAGCACATCGGCGGCGCCTGACTTGGATGACACCGCCTTGTTGCCGTGCTTGGCCACGGGAACGCCGCAGCCGGCAACCACAATGGCCGTCCCGGTGGAAATATTGTAGGTACCGGACGCATCGCCACCGGTGCCGACGATATCCATGGCGCCATCGGGAGCTTCAACCATGGTCGCTTTGGCCCGCATGGCCCGCACCGCGCCGGTAATCTCGTCGACGGTCTCGCCGCGCACCCGGAGCGCCATCAGCAGCGCGCCGATTTGTGATTCCAATGCCTCGCCGGACATGATGATGTCGAAGGCTTTTTCCGCATCGTCGGCGCTTAGGCTGTTGCCATCGGCAACCTGGGCCAGGATTGGTTTCAGATCGTCACTCATGCTGCCTGCCTCCCACCTGAAATATTGAGAAAATTCTGGATCAACTTGTGGCCATGTTCCGAGGCAATGCTTTCCGGATGGAACTGGACACCATGTATGGGCAATTGGCGATGAGATACGCCCTGGATAACGCCATCGCTGCTTTCCGCCGTCACCTCCAAACAATCCGGCAAGCTGTCCGGGGCGATGGTCAGGGAGTGATAGCGTGTCGCTTCGAATTGCTTGGGAATTCCCACGAAAAGGGCGGTATCGCGGTGAGTAATCTCGCTGACCTTGCCGTGCATGGGCTCCGGCGCGCGCTCAATACGGGCGCCAAAATGCTGACCGATACACTGATGCCCCAGGCATACCCCTAAAATCGGCAACTTGCCGGCTGCCTTCTCCACCAGATCAAGGCAAATGCCCGCTTTGTCCGGATCGCAGGGTCCGGGCGAGATGACGATGCCGTCGGCACCCATGGCGACCGCCTCATCGGCGCTGAGCGTGTCATTGCGATGCACAGCGACCTCAACCCCAAGCTCTCCCAGATAATGGAGGAGGTTGTAGGTAAAACTGTCGTAATTGTCGATTAGCAAAAACATATCAATTACTTACGTTTGGAACTCTGCTGCTCGCGGCGGGCTTGCCAAGGCCCGTACCCTGATTTGGCGACACAATGCCGGGACACCCGCGTAGCGTCAAGAACCACGCGCTGATCGCCGCCTGAAAGGCTTGACGCGGAAGGTCTTCAAGCCCATATTTTAACCTTCTAGTTAACAGGAAGGTTCTGCTGGTTTCTCATGCTCGCGCCTGCAAACAGCTCAGCTGCCCCAGTCCCCGAACTGAGTTCGGCAAGCCTGCCCGTGGTGGGCATGAGTTGCGCCAATTGCGCCGCACGAATCGAAAAATCACTCTCATGTTTACCCGGCGTGACCAAAGCCAGTGTTAATTTTGCATCGGAGCGGGCCGATGTTGAGTTCGATTCCACGAGCCTTTCTATTGCCGGCATCGCCGAGGCCATATCAGACTCCGGCTTCGCCGTCCCACAGGAGATGGTGACGCTTGCCATTGACGGCATGTCCTGTGCGTCCTGCGCAGGGCGGGTCGAGAAAGCCTTGGCAGGCGTACCCGGCGTGCTCTCGTCACTAGTCAATCTGAGCGACGAGCATGCGCTGGTAACTGTACCCACTGGCGCAATCGAACCTTCAGCGCTGGTAACTACTGTCCAACAGGCGGGTTATAGCGCGGAGTTAATTCAACAGGACGGCGGTCCCGGAGCGGAAGACGACGCGCTGGCACAGCGGCATCTAAAGGATTGGAATACCTTTGCCGCCGCCGCCGTTCTCACGCTGCCACTCGTCCTGCAAATGGTGTGGCATTTGATCGGCATCGGCTGGGTGATTCCCTCGTTCGTTCAGTTGGCTCTGGCAACGCCCGTTCAGTTCTGGGCCGGCGCGCGTTTCTACCGGGCCGCCTGGGGGGCGCTCCGCGCCGGCACCGGAAACATGGATTTGCTGGTGGCGCTTGGGACCTCGGCGGCCTTCGGATTGAGCCTATTCAACAGTTTCTTTCCGGAGATTGGCGGAGGTGATCTCTATTATGAGGCCTCGGCGGCAGTCATCACCCTGATCCTATTGGGCAAGTGGATGGAAAGCCGTGCCAAGCGAGGCACCACCGCGGCAATCCGAGCCCTTATGCGTCTGCGCCCGGATACCGCCCGGGTCCTGCGCGACGGTAAAGAGGTTGAGATTCCCGCCGGCCAGGTAGTCGCCGGTGACTTCGTTGTCGTGCGCCCCGGCGAGAGATTTCCGGTCGATGGCATAATTGAAGACGGCGCAACCCATTGTGACGAATCTCTCATTACCGGCGAAAGCCTGCCCGTGGCAAAAGCAGCCGGCGATGCCGTCACCGGCGGCGCGATCAATGGCGAGGGTCTGATCCGGGTGCGAACAACCACTGTTGGCACCGAGTCAGTGTTGTCACAAATTATCAAACTGGTACAGGGGGCTCAGGCCAGCAAAGCGCCGGTACAAAGGCTGGTCGACAAAATTGCCGCCGTGTTCGTTCCCATTGTCGTCGCCATCGCCGCCGCGACCTTTATCGGATGGTGGATTCTCGGTAGCGACGTAACGACGGCAATTATCAATGCCGTCGCCGTCCTGGTTATCGCCTGCCCATGCGCGCTCGGTCTGGCAACGCCGACGGCCATTATGGTCGGCACCGGGATGGCCGCCCGGTTCGGCGTTTTGATTAAGGACGCGGAAGCTCTGGAGCTGGCGCACCGCGTCACCACAGTCGTCTTTGACAAGACCGGAACCCTGACCGAAGGCCACCCCGTGGTCATAGAGGCCATCGCGATGGACGGCCGGGAGGCGGAACTCTTACATTTTGCGGGGTCGGCTCAGCAGGGGAGTGAGCATCCCTTGGCCCGCGCCGCCCTGGATTATGCGAAAGAGTCCGGAATTGAACTGTCTCCGGTTTCGGCATTTACAAGCCGCCCGGGTAGGGGACTCAACGCAACTGTCCTGAACCGTCAACTGATCATCGGCAACCGAAGGCTTATGCGTGACGAAGGCATTGCGGTTGAACCACTGGAAGGCAAAGCCTCTTCGTTTGAAGATCGGGGCTTTACCGTCATGTGGATTGCCGAGAAGACGACTGGGCCGGAACTGCTCGGACTCATTGCCGTCGGTGACAAGCTGAAAGAAAGCGCCGGTGAAGCGCTCAGGGCGTTACGTGACACCGGCATCGAAACGGTCATGTTGACCGGTGACAATCAGCGCACGGCGGCCTTTATCGGCGGCCAATTGTCCATTAACCGAGTGACGGCGGAGGTCCTTCCGGAGGACAAGGCGGCGGAGATCGAACGTTTGCGCGAGGAAGGAGACGTTATCGCCATGGTTGGCGACGGCATCAATGATGCGCCGGCGCTTGCAGCAGCCGACATTGGTGTGGCCATGGGGACTGGAACGGATGTGGCCATGCACACGGCAGGAATCACTCTAATGCGCGGCGATCCCAGGCTGATCGCCGACGCAATAGGAATCTCGGGGGCCACGCACGGGAAAATCCAGCAGAACCTTTTTTGGGCCTTCGTCTACAATGTTATCGCCATCCCGCTCGCGGCCTCCGGGTACCTGAGCCCGGTCGTGGCCGGCGCGGCCATGGCACTGAGCAGTGTTTCCGTCGTCTCCAACTCATTGCTATTGCGAAATTGGCGCCCGCGGAGGACACAATCATGAACATTGGGACCTTAGCCCGGGAATTGGGAGCGCCGGCGAAAACCATCCGGTATTATGAAAGCATTGGCCTGATGCCGGAGCCGGCGCGGAGCGCCAACGGATACCGGAACTATGCCGCCACTGATGTGGAACGGCTTCGGTTCATCTTGCGCTCACGCGCACTCGGGTTTTCCATCAAGGAGATCACTGGCCTGCTCGAATTGTGGAACGACCGCGGCCGCGCCAGTGCCGATGTTAAACAAATTGCCCTGCAGCATGTCAGCGAAATTGAGCAGCGCATCAGCGAACTGCAGTCAATCCGCCAAACGCTCATTCACTTAACCCAAAAGTGCCACGGCGACGACCGTCCCGATTGCCCGATCCTCGACGATCTGGCTGGAGAAGAATAGGTTTTGGAATTCAAGCGCGCGAGGAGAGGCAATGACCGCACCAAACTTTGACGATATCGAAACTGCTTTTGAGCGTATCCAAGGGCGGGTACGGCGGACGCCGTGCCTTCGCACCCGTTTCATCAAGGACCCGGTGCATGACGGGCCGCTGATGATCAAGCTCGAGTGCCTACAGGTTACTGGGTCGTTTAAACCGCGCGGCGCCAACAACGCAATCCTCCAGCTTGATGATGCGGCCCTCACGCGAGGCGTTATTACCGCATCCGGCGGCAACCACGGTTTGGCTGTAGCCTACGCGGCAAGAGCATCCGGCGCGCGGGCGGTTATCTATCTGCCGGAGCGGGCGCCGGCTGAAAAAGCCGACAAGCTTCGCGTCTGGGGCGCCGAAGTCATCGTCGAGGGTCTCGATTTTGACGACGCTAATGAATTCGCGCTGGCCCGGGCGGAGCGCGACGGCATGACTTACCTGCACCCATTCAACAACTCCCACGTCATCGCCGGGCAAGGGACCGTCGGCCGCGAGATGATGAAACAATCGCCGGACATCGACGTGGTGTTGGTGGCGATCGGCGGTGGTGGATTGATCTCCGGCGTCGCCACGGCCGTCAAGGCAATGAAACCTGAAGCCAAGGTCATCGGCGTTGAAGCCATTGGCGCGCCGGCGCTCAAAAATTCACGCGATGCAGGCGAATTGGTGACGCTTGAGAAGATTGAGACGGCGGCCAACACGCTGGCGCCAAAACGGAGCGCCGAGCTGAACTTTTCCATCATCGAACGCCTGGTCGACGATATCGTCACGGTGAGCGACGATCAAATGCGTGACGCTGCCAGGTGGCTCTGGTTCGAGATGGGCGTCGCCGCGGAACTGTCAGGCGCCGCCGCGCTTGCCGCGTTACAGTCGGGCGCCGTATCGTTTCCGTCTGATACCACCGTCGCCGTGATCATCTGCGGTGCCGGAAGCGACGGCGTCGGCTGAGCTCGCGAGTTTCCGATTAACTGTGAACGAGAAGCTGGCGGCGCTCTTCACCACCGTGGCCTCCGCGATGGCGGCGGCGGTCCGGTCCAAAGAAACCGCCAATCCTGATGAATTGCCGGTTTTGTTCAATGACTGCAACGATGCGTGTGTAGATGAGCGTCGCAGAAATCGGCTTGGCAAGAAACTCCGTCATTCCATGATCGCGCGCGCTACACACATGATGAAGTTCCGTATTGGCCGTGCATATGATCACGGGGACGAACGGGTTGGGAGTCTCGGGGGCCTTACGCACGCGATCAAGGAAGGCCATGCCATCCAGCCCCGAAGTCCAATCGCAGAGGATGATATCCGTCGGCATGGACTTGAACATCTCGAAGGCGACTTCAGGCTCGGAGGTGCTTTGAACGGTCGGGATGCCAAACTCGCGGAACACATCCGTGAGCAGCCGGCGAATCAGCAAGTGTTTCTCAAGTACGAGAATACCGAGCTTTGAAATATCGTAGGCCTGCATAAGGCAGTCTTTCCCGCCATCCCACACGACGCGGAGCCCAGTTTCTCCGCCGCACCCCCCATGGGTTCGCGTGTGCCGATTTTATACTCCCGGAGTCTGAAGATAAGCTGACACGGCGGTCTCGGAAATGATTCAAGTCAATCAAGACATTGACGGGCCACGGGGCCTGCGATAGGGCTTTCCCATCGCAACCATGTCGGAGATTCCGGTGCCTTCCACCAATGACACGGGTTCGGCATTGTCCGGCCGCGGAAAACGGGAACGCGGCAAGCCATCGAATTTTCGCTTCCGGCCAAATCCGGTCCGCCAAACCATCCTCGTAGCCCTGGCCCTGGCTGGCATTGGAATTGGATACGGCCTCGGTTTTGTGTTCAAGAAACCGACGCCGCCACAGCCTGTAACGGCCAGCCAAACCTCTGTGGAACCAACTGCGCCTGCCGCTCCCGAAACGCCACCTGCGCCCACCGCGCAGCCGGAGCCGGCGGCTCCCGAACCTGAGAGGGAACAGATCGACGCCAAGCGACGGGCCTATGAAGAGTCCTTGCCCGATGAGATCGCCGAGACCGTCGAGTCTGAGGCAGCGTCACCGAAGCCGGTCGAAGCCATGACCGCCGAGGCCGAACCGGAGACCAAATCCGACTCAGCCCCGCAGGCAAATTTGGAGCCCGAGGCCGTCGCGGAGCCAAAGGCCGAAGACCAACCACAACCTCCCACAGTGGCAGTGGTTCCTCCGGCACTGCCGCCCGTCACCGCCTCATCGCCCCGGTGGCGCCGCAATGCCGTTGCCATCGCCCTGACCGGACAGCCGCGCATCGCCATCATTATTGACGACGTCGGCGTCGATCGAGCTCGCTCAAAGCGCGCGATTAAACTGCCGCCGCCTTTAACCCTGTCTTTCCTGGCCTATGCTGACCAGTTGGCGGCACAAACAAGTTCCGCACGCGCCGAAGGCCACGAGTTGATGCTGCACCTGCCCATGGAACCGGGCAGCGTCAACATCGACCCGGGTCCAAATGTGTTGCTGAGCGGCGTCCCGGAAGCCGAACTTATGGCCAGTCTAAGTTGGAACCTGGATCAGTTCGACGGCTACATCGGCGTCAACAATCACATGGGCAGTCGCTTCACCGCCGACCTAGCCGGCATGACCGTGGTCATGCATGAGCTTAGCAAACGCGAGTTGATCTTTCTCGACTCGCTCACCACCAACAACTCGACCGGCCGCCGCGCCGCCCGCCAGGCCGGCGTCCCATTCCTAGCTCGCAACGTGTTCCTTGATCATGTCGATGAACTGGACGCCATCAAGGCCCGCCTCGATGAGGTCGAGCGACTGGCGAAACGTCAGGGCTTCGCCATCGCCATCGGCCACCCCCACGACGCCACCCTGGAAGCCCTTGCGCCATGGCTGGCATCGGTCCAGTCTCGGGGGTTCCAATTGGTTCCGCTATCCGCCCTTGTCCGTCTCGACGACGGGGAGGGGTAGGGCGTTTTAATCGTTTTTAGGCCACCGATGAGGAGATTTTCATGTCCATCACTCGCCACGATACCCGGCCGCGCATGTCGCAAGTGGTCATCCACGGCAATGTGGCCTATCTGGCCGGCCAGGTCGGCGACAGCCACACCGACTCCATTGCCGACCAAACCCAGCAGGCCTTGAACGCCATCGATGGCCTGCTAGCCAAGGCCGGCACGGACAAAACCAAGCTGTTGACCACCACCATCTGGCTTGCCGACATCCGAAATTTCGAGGAGATGAATGGCGTCTGGGATGCCTGGACGGCTCCCGACTGCGCCCCGGCCCGGGCCTGCATCGAAGCCAAGCAAGCGCCTCCCGGCTGGGGCGTCGAGATCATGGTTACGGCGGCGTTGGACTAGATTGTCTACTCCAACATGGCGAGGCGGTCTTCCACGACTTCGGTGAGCGCCTCCCGGATGTCGGGATTTGATCGGAGTAAACGTTGAAAAGCATTCACGCTGAGGACAAACAGCTGACATTCCGTGACCGAGACGACGGTGGCGAGGCGCGGACTGTCCTTTAGGAGTGCGATTTCACCGAAAAAATCACCGGCTTCCAATCGCAAGGGGTCGGGCGAGACCTGCACTTCCGCCTCTCCCAAGGAAATTAGGTACATGGCGTCCGCCTTGTCGCCCTTTTCAATGATCGGGAAGCGCGGCGGCACGACCTTCGTTTCCAGCATGTTGGCGATCTCCATAATTTGCAGCGCGTCCAGCTGGTTGAACAGCGGCACCGCGGCGACCATGTTCCAGGTCACGACGAACTCACGCTTGCGGATTTCATTGGCGAATGCGGTCGCCAAGATACCTGCCGGCAACGCGAACATGCCGATCCCTAAGATCATGATAAAACCACCGAACACCTTCCCGGTCGCGGAAATCGGCGTGACATCGCCGTAGCCGACCGTGGTCAGGGTCGCCAGTCCCCACCACATGGCCTGCGGAATGGAGCCGAAAGCTTCAGGCTGCACGTTGCGCTCGATCAGGTAGATGACGCTGGATGCGAACACCAGCAGGATGAGAATGATCACGAACGCTGCCGCCAGCGCTTGGCGCTGAGTGTAAGCCGCCGCCGCTAAGGTCTGCAGCGCCGGTGAATAGCGGGTCAGCTTCAACAGCCGGAACAGCCGGAAAACCCGCATGAACCGGAGGTCGACGGCAAAGAACCAGCTTAGGTAAAACGGCAGGATGGCGACGATGTCGATCAAAGCCATGGGCGTCAGCGCATAGCGGATACGTCCGGTAACAGGGTGGTGGAAATGCTCGTCTTCGGTTTCGACGGTAACCCATAGCCTGAGCAGATATTCGATGCTGAACACGGTGACCGAGAAAAGTTCAAAGATCCAAAAAAAAGCCGCGTTGGCCACGGCGATCGCCTCGACGGTCTCCAGGATAACCGCGAGCACATTGGTGATAATCAGAACCACCATGAACACGTCGAACCACTGGGCTTTCCAGTCGTCCGGTTCGGGCGCTTCGATGACCCGGTAGATACGTTCCCTCAAACTCGTTGCCATAGCCCCATATCCGCGTTCCGTGGCCGACGGGCTAGAAGGTACACCGGCGTGACACAATTTCAAATGGCGAGGCGTCTTTCCAATGGCGGTTAAAACTGGGTACTGTCGTTGCCGGTTTAAGTTCGACTGCCGAGATCGCGCGCAGCGGCAGAGAATCACGGGAGTTAGGATGCCAGAAACCAAACCACGCGCCTCAGTGCGGAAGGCTGTCCGCCGCGGGCTGGGGAAGCGATGCCCGAATTGCGGCGTCGGCGGCGTCTATTCCCGATATCTCAAGGTCATCGACAGCTGTGGCCATTGCAGCGAGCCGCTCGGCCACATCCGAGCCGATGATTTTCCACCCTACATAACCATCGTCATTGTCGGCCATATCGTCGTACCGCTGTTGCTTATCAGCGAACGTCTTTTGCACCCGCCGACCTGGCTGCAACTAGCGGTCGGCTTGCCGCTGACCCTGGCCTTGACCCTTTGGATGCTGCCCCACATCAAGGGCGCGGTGCTGGGATTGATGTGGCATCTGCGCCTGCGCGGCGATGAGCGCCAGTAATCGGTGACTTGCGCCGCTACTCCCCGTTGCCGGCATAGTCAGATGCTTCCTGGGCGGCGCGGACCAGGGCCTTGGCCTTGTTGACCGACTCCTGGTACTCGAACTCCGGGTCGCTGTCGGCGACGACGCCGCCGCCGGCCTGGATGTAAAGGGTCTCGTCCTTGATCACCGCTGTCCTGAGCGCGATGCAGGTATCCATATCGCCGTCGGCGCCGAAATACCCGATGCAGCCGGCGTAAACGCCGCGCCGCTCCGGCTCCAATTCATCGATAATCTCCATGGCCCGCACCTTGGGCGCGCCGGAAACGGTACCGGCGGGGAAGCCGGCCAGCAATGCGTCGATGGCGTCGTACTTTGGATCCAACTCGCCGTTCACGTTCGACGTGATATGCATGACGTGGGAGTAATACTCGATAATGAACTGCTCGTTGGGGTCGACGGTGCCGACCTTGGCGACGCGGCCGACATCGTTGCGGCCCAGGTCCAGCAGCATCAAATGCTCGGCCCGTTCCTTGGGATCAGCCAGCAGTTCTTCGGCCAGGGCTTTGTCTTCTTCGGGCGTGGCGCCGCGCTTGCGGGTTCCGGCCAGGGGCCTGAGCGTGATCTTGCCGTCACGCACCCGGACCAGGATTTCCGGGCTGGAGCCGACAATTGAAAACTCGCCGAAGTCGAGGAAGAACAGGAACGGCGACGGATTCAAACGGCGCAACGAGCGATAAAAAGCCAGCGGCGGCAGGGTGAAGGGCAGGCGGAAGCGCTGCGACGGGACGACCTGAAAGGCGTCACCGGCCAGGATATAGTCGACGGCCTTGCGGACCATGCCGTGATATTGCTCACGGGTCATGTTGGAAACCGGCTCAGGCATATCCGTGACAGTACTGGACGACACCGCGCCGCTCGGAAGCTGGCGCCCAAAATCGTCAATGATCTCGGCCAACCGCGCCCGCGCCGCCTGAAAGGCGGCCTCGGCATCAACGCCATCGGCCGGACGGACCGGCGTCACCACGGTCAGCGAATCCTCCAGCGAATCAAAAACCGCCATCACCGTGGGACGAAGGAAGATGCTGTCTGGCACGTCGAGCACGTCCGGGTTGTCGTCGGGCAGGCGTTCGGCCAGGCGCACCATGTCATAGGCCATGTATCCGACCAAACCGGCGGCCATCGGCGGCAGGCCGGGGGGCAGGTCGATGCGGCTCTCGGCGACCAGATCACGCAGGGATTGGATGGCGCCGGATTTTTCCGCCGACGGGCAGGGCGCGAAGCCGCCGCCATCTTCATTGGCCGCGCGGTTGATTTCCGCCCGGTCGCCAAAACACCGCCAAATCAGGTCGGGACGCAGGCCGATAAAGGAGTAGCGGCCGCGAATGGCGCCGCCTTCGACGGACTCCAGGAGAAAGCTGTTGGGGCTTCCCGCCGCCAGCTTCATCATCACGGAAACCGGTGTCTCCAGATCGGCGACCAGCGTCGTCCATACAACCTGAGCCACGCCCTTGGCGTAAGTTCCTGAAAATTGCGAAATGTCTGGATGAATGTTCATGGCCGGACCGTGGTCCCGGGTGCGTTACTGAGTGGAGGTGCCGGCGAACATCTCGTCAACCAGCCGCCGATTGACGCTGACACCATGCTGTGTCCGAAGAGCTTCAGCGAGTTGGAGAAGCAGATCGTCCTGCATTGCACTGGTAAGCCTGCCGGCGACATCATCAAAGCCGGTCTTGTCGTCAGCCGGCTCGGAGCCCTCAACACGGGTCAAGACGGCAACCTGGTAGCCATTTTCAACCCGGGCCATGGCTGCCGTCCCGACAACGCCGTCGAACAGTTCGGTCGCCAGAGCCGCATTGAACCCCGCGGGCTTAGCGCGAGTGAAGGGACCGGCGCCTTCGACTGACAGATTAAACTCACCAGCCAAGTCGGAAAGAGTAGCACCGCCCTTGAGGCGTTCGACCATGGCTTCGGCTGTTTTTGCGGCTTGCTGGCCTCGCTGCTCTGCTGTCCAAGCCTCGGTCACCTCGCCGCGAACAGTCTCGAGCGGTCGCAGCGCCGGTGCTGTCACGCCATCAACCCGAAGCACGAAGAAGCCATCGCTCCCGGCTTCGGTCAGCGGGCTATCGTCACCCTCGGCGGTCGTGAAGGCCGAGTCCAGGAACGCCGCGGCGGTGGGAATTCCGCTCACGGCGCCGCCGCTGGCGTCGCGTCCGGCGCGGTCGATGGCTGCGACGTTGGTCACCGGTAAACTCAGGCTCTTGGCGGCTTCCTCCAGGGTCGCGCCGCCGCCCAATTCGTCCTCTAGGCGGTTGGACAATTCAAACATCACGTCGAGCGCCTTTTCATCGGCGACGCCCTGTTTCAGTACGTCACGCACCTCGGCAAAGGTCTTTTGACCGCCCGGCGTAACCTCCTCGGCCTTGAGCAGATGCCACCCCAAAGCGCTCTGGATCGGGGACGTGACGGCACCTTCGGTCAATTGGAACACGGGACCTTTCAATTCCTGTAACGGCAGGCCGCTTTCCGTAATCACGCCCAAATCAAGACTGGCTTCGTCCTGGTTCGCCTCGCTCTTTGCCACCTCGGCGAAATCGCGGCCCTGATCAAGAAGTTCGCGGGCGCGGACGGCGGTGGCTTCATCGGGCAGGATCATCTGCTTGACCCGCCTGGTCTCCGGCGTGTTGAACTCTTCGGAGCGGACCTCAAAGGCTTCTTCAAGCTCGCTCTCGGACACCGAAATTTCCTTAGCCAGATCGGCGACCTCCAGCCTCACTGCCGTAATACGGCGATACTCCGGCGCCGTGAACCGCTGCTTGTGGTCCTCGTGGTACTTGGCCAATTCAGCCGGGCTCGACGAGGCAATATCCGTGGCTCTGTCATCAGTGATCAAAACCGTATCGGCGAACCGCTTTTCATTGCGGTGGCGATAGACGGCGGTGACGGTCGACGCCGGAATAAGATCACCGCCATCGAAACTGCCCATGTACTGTTCCGAACTCATTTCGCGGCGTAGGCGGGCGATATAGCCCTGCTCGTTGAGCCCCAGTCTGTTGAGGAAGCTCTGGAAGCGGTTGCGGTCGAAACTTCCGGTAAATCCCCGGAACGTCGGATCGCTGTGAATACGCGCGCGAATTTGTTCATCGCTGACCAGGACGCCCAAATCGTTGGCGCCCAGGCTCATGAGCGTACTGGTGACACGCTGGTTGATGAGGGCGTCGAGGATGCCCATTCGCCGCGCCTGCTCAACGTCAAAGGAGTCGCCGAACACCTGGCGCAGGCGGTTGAGTTCCATGCGGATTTCACGCTGCAATTCGTAGGGTCCAATTTCGACATCACCGACCGTGACGGCCGCGTTGTCGTTATAGTTCCCGCTCACCATGTCGCCCACACCCCAAACGCCAAAGCTGAGGATCAGCAGCAGCAAAAGCAGTTTGACAATAATCGAGCCGGTACGTTTGCGAATTTGCGATAGCATGGTTGGCGTATCCACTATTTACCCAGGTCGTCCACCGCGTCCCCGGCGAAGCGGCGGCATCATAAGAGGGTGCACAGGCCCCGGCAATATCCGATTCCAGACATGTGACACGTCTTTCTCTGTTAACCTGTTCACTTTTCCATGATCGGACTCTTCGCATGTTCCGCATGCCGCTCTTAATATTGATCGTGACCGCGTTGCCAGCAGCGGCGGGTGACCTCATCGGCAAGCCCAGTGTTGTCGACGGCGATACCATGGAGATTGCCGGGCAAACCGTCCACCTCGCCGGTATCGACGCCCCCGAAGCGGCGCAAACCTGCCGCGACGCCGACGACGTCACGTGGTCCTGCGGGTTGGAGGCGACGTTTGCCCTGGCCACGATCATTGGTGCCCAACAGATCACCTGTACGAGTGAAAGCTCAAATGACCAAGGAGAACAAATCGCTGTCTGTTTCACCGGTCCGCACCGCATTAATGCTATGATGATTACCCGCGGCTGGGCCGTTGCCGACCGCCCCAATGCCAGCGACTACCTCAGCGAAGAGGAAGACGCCCGTGTCCACAAGCGGGGCCTGTGGCGCGGCAGCTTCGAGCCGCCCTGGCAGTGGCGCGAAAAACAGCCGTGAAGGCGGGGTTGTAAATCCCGCTCGCCAGCAGTATTCAAAATGCCAACATCGGGAGCCAGAATATGACCTCACGCCGCCCCTTAATTGCCGGAAACTGGAAGATGAACGGGCTCAGAGCCGAGGCCCGCGACCTCGCCGGCGCCCTGGCCGCGTCCATCAACGGGGTCGCCGACGCGCCCTTCGATATGGTGATTTGCCCGCCGTTCACGGCGCTCGCCGATGCGCATGCCGCGGTCTCCGGGAGCAACGTGGCGCTCGGCGCCCAGGACTGCCATGCGGCGGAGAAGGGGGCCCATACCGGCGACATTTCAACCCAGATGCTGGCCGATAGCGGCTGCCGTTATGTCATTGTCGGCCATTCAGAACGGCGCGCCGACCACGGCGAGTCCGACGCTACCGTCAAGGCCAAAGCCGAGGCCGTGTTGGCCGCAAACATGATCGCCATCGTCTGCGTCGGCGAGACCGAAGCGCAGCGGGACGCCGGACAGACCATGGACGTGGTCGGCGGACAGGTCGCCGGATCGCTGCCCGACGGCGCCACCGCCGCCGATACAGTGATCGCCTACGAGCCGGTCTGGGCCATCGGCACCGGCCGCGTCGCGACCCCGGATCAGGCCCAGGAAGTCCACGCCGATATCCGCGCTCGGCTGACCGACCAGCTTGGCGGGGACACTGCGGCGGCAATGCGAATTCTCTATGGCGGCTCCATGAAGCCGGACAATGCCGCCGAACTGCTGGCCCTCGCCGACGTTGACGGCGGCCTGATCGGCGGCGCCAGCCTCAAGGCCGAGGACTTCTGGGAGATCGCCGAGGCCTGTCTTTGAGTATCACCTAAGACCCCCCGTCACTCCCGCGAAAGCGGGAGTCCAGGTGCCGGCGAACTGGTAGAGTTTTGTCCAGTTTTGTCCAGTTTTGTCTAGGAACAATGGGGGTGGACGTAGGCCCGAGAACGTTTCTGTCCTCCGGACGAACTGACCCATCCGGCAAACCTCAGATTTCCGGTTTTTGTGGCTATAGTCTCACAACCCCACCGGGGCCGATCAACAGCCTAATCTATTCACAATGTCAAACAGCATGGCCGCCCCGCCGGAGCGACCCTCCCGGAACCGCCGGGGACCGTATTTCTAGATAAGAACAAATATAGAACATAGAGAAGAATTGTCAAGCCGTAGGGATGTCCGCTTTCGGAAGCTCAGCGGACGTAAATCGTTATCGGCGGAAATGTCTGCTATTAGCCAGAAGCGGACATTGCGGTGTCGGTGGTTGCGGCAGTTGAATCAGGTGTGTCGGTTGACATTAAGCAATGCAGCACCGGATAATCCTTACGTTCTGGGAGGCGGTGAATTGAAGTCAGTTGAAAACCTTAACGGATGGACCTACGAAACATTCGACCGGAATACACCCGCTTCTGATTTTGGGATATTCGGGTCTCTAATCACCCTGTGGAAATCGAAATGGGTAAGCGATGCCTTGCCGGCGTGGCGCGACTTCACGTTCGAGGATTTCGCTGGCTGGTACGGATGGTTGTATGTCGAGGATTTGATCCCCGGTGGGAACGGCGATGCGCGTTACCGGCTCTGGGGAACAAATATCACCAACATCTTCCAAGTGGATCTGACGGGAAAATGCATGAGCGAGACCGAACCCGGTTTCATTGACCCGGTGGAGTACAAGTTGAATATGAAGAACGCTGAGGAGGGCAACATTTTACACGGAACCGGCCCCATCCATTGGCAGGAACGCCTTCACAAGACAGTCGCATTCATAGAACTTCCACTCGCCGATGACGGCTTTAACGTCGACAAGTTTCTCGGTGGACTCCGCGACATAACGCCGGACGCTCAGGGCGATTCATCTTTCCGGTAGCCGCTTTCAAAATATCCGCTTTGGGTCATAGGCAAATGTTTTTGACGGTCCAAAATAATGTCTGCTATTGGGGGCGAAGCGGACGTAAATTGCTGGACGGCAACTGTTAGCGGAAATGACGGCTTGGGGACCCGACCGTCAAATCGTGCCGGCCTCTAATCCTGATTAAGCCCCAATTCCTTCTGAAGCTTCTTGGTCAGGCCGAGCGACACGATGCGGTGGGATTCCCGGAGGTGGTCCTTCAGATCGTCGTCCGAGAGGCCCGGCTTGCCGTATTGCTGAATCCACTTCATGCCGCGAGATGCCAGATAAGGGGCGGGGCGCAGGCCGGGTTGCTCGCGCAGCACCTCAAAGGCGATCTCGGAGACCTTGAAGGTAAACCCCGGCGTGCCGTCCTTGGTCCAGCCGCCGATGGCAAACACCTTGCCGCCGACCTTCCAAACATCGGCGCCGCCCCATTGCACGACATGGGTGGTCACGGGAAGCGACTGGCAGAATTGATTAAATTCTTCGTAGTTCATGGACATAATCCACTAGCCATTTCCGGCGGCAGGGATTAAAACCCCGCCGTGAGTTCATCGCCGGGCCGCACCTAAGCCCGTCAGCGTCAAGGAAATCAAGTCTCATGACCACGGTCGTTCTCGTCATCCACCTAATTCTGGCCATTTCCCTTGTCGGCGTCGTGCTGCTTCAGCGCAGCGAGGGCGGCGGGCTCGGTATGGGCGGCGGTGGCGGTGGTGGTGGTGGCATGGGTGGTTTCATGAGCGGCCGCGCGGCGGCCGATCTGCTGACCCGGACCACGGCGATCTTGGCCGCTGGCTTCATGACCACCAGCCTGTTACTCGCGATCCTGGCCGGCAACACCGGCGATTCGCCCTCGATTCTCGATCAACCGGCGCCCACCATCCAGCAACCGGCAGTGCCGGAGGGGCCGAGCGTGCCCGTGGCGCAGTAGACGGAATGGCGCAAAACAGCCACTCCACTAAACATTCGAAAGAGGCGGTGACTTTTCCGCCTCTTTTCTTTTTGCCAACGCGTTATTTGATGTACAGTCCACGTCCATGACGCGGTTCATATTTATCACCGGCGGCGTGGTTTCCTCTCTCGGTAAAGGACTTGCCTCCGCAGCTCTCGGAGCGGTCCTGCAAGCGCGCGGATTTAAGGTCCGCCTGCGCAAGCTGGACCCCTATATCAACGTCGATCCGGGTACCATGAGCCCCTATCAGCACGGCGAGGTCTACGTCACCGACGACGGCGCCGAAACTGACCTGGACTTGGGCCATTACGAGCGGTTCACCGGCGTTGCGTCTCGCCAGAGCGACAACGTCACCACCGGACGCATCTATTCCGACGTTATCGCCAAGGAGCGGCGCGGCGATTATCTCGGCGCCACCATCCAAGTCATTCCGCACATTACCGACGCGATCCGAGAATTCATCACCAGCAACCTCACCGACGAGGACTTCGTGCTCTGCGAGATCGGCGGCACGGTCGGCGATATCGAGGGCTTGCCGTTCCTCGAAGCGATCCGGCAAGTGCGTAACGAACTGGGCCGCGAGCGCACCATGTTCGTACACCTGACCCTGGTGCCCTACATTCCAAGCGCCGGCGAGTTGAAAACCAAGCCGACCCAGCATTCGGTCAAGGAACTGCTCAACGTCGGTATTCAGCCCGACCTATTGCTGTGCCGCGCCGACCGTGAAATTCCCGAGAGCGAGCGGCGCAAAATCGCACTGTTCTGCAACGTTCGGGAGGAAGCGGTGATACCGGCCTTGGACGCCAGCACCATTTACGGCGTACCGGTCAGCTACCACGAGGAAGGCCTCGACGAACAGGTCTGCAAGCATTTCGGCCTTGAGACGCCGGCCCCGGACCTGAGCCGCTGGATCGAAATTCAAGACCGGGTCATGGGACCGGAAGGCGAAGTGCGGATCGCCATCGTCGGCAAGTACACCGGCCTGATGGACGCCTATAAGTCGTTGTCCGAGGCCCTCGATCACGGTGGCATCGCCAATAACGTCAAAGTCAACATGGACTGGATCGATTCCGAGATATTCGAGAGCGACGACACTGTTGAGCAATTAAACGGCGTGCACGGGATTTTGGTTCCCGGCGGCTTCGGCGAGCGCGGCGCCGAGGGCAAGGTTTCCGCTGTGCGGTTCGCCCGTGAGCGCAGCATTCCTTATTTCGGCATTTGCTTCGGCATGCAGATGGCGGTCATCGAAGCGGCCCGCAACATGGCCGGTATCAAAGACGCCAGTTCGACGGAGTTCGGCCCCTGCGACAAGCCGGTGGTCGGCTTGATGACCGAGTGGATGCAGGGCAACGAATTGCAGTCCCGGGCCGACGACGGTGATCTCGGCGGCACCATGCGATTGGGCGCCTATGACTGCACCCTGGCCGACAAGAGCCGGGTTCGCGCCGTGTATGATAAGGAGGCCATCTCCGAGCGCCACCGCCACCGCTACGAGGTCAACACCAACTACAAGGACGACCTGGAGGAGGCGGGCATGCGCTTCTCCGGCATGTCGCCCGACGGACTGCTGCCGGAAATCGTGGAAATTCCGGACCATCCCTGGTTCATCGGTGTGCAGTTCCATCCGGAATTGAAATCAAAACCGTTCGAGCCGCATCCGCTGTTCACCTCGTTCATCAACGCCGCCGTCGATCAGTCGCGGTTGGTCTGATGGCTGCGCCCCGCCGCATATCTCTGGGAAGCATCGAGATCGGCAACGACCTGCCGCTGACCATCATTGCTGGCCCGTGCCAGATGGAAAGCCGCCAGCATGCCCTCGATATGTCGGGCGCGCTCAAGGAAATGTCGGAAAACCTGGGCGTCGGACTGGTCTACAAGACCTCCTACGACAAAGCCAACCGGACCAGCATTGGCGGCAAACGCGGCGTTGGGCTTGACGAAGCGCTGGTCGTCTTTGAAGAAGTGCGCAAAACGACAGGGCTGCCCGTATTGACCGATGTGCATGCCCCGGAACAATGCGACATCGCCGCCGGGGCCGTCGATGTGCTGCAAATCCCGGCCTTCTTGTGCCGCCAGACGGACCTGTTGCTGGCCGCCGGCGCCACCGGCAAGGCGATCAACGTCAAGAAAGGCCAGTTCCTGGCGCCCTGGGACATGGCCAATGTGGTGAGCAAGATCGAGTCGACGGGCAACGAAAACGTCATGGTCTGCGAGCGCGGCGTCAGTTTCGGCTATAACACGCTGGTTTCCGATATGCGATCCTTGCCGGTGCTGGCCCTGACCGGCTGCCCGGTGGTGTTCGACGCCACCCATTCCGTGGCCCAGCCGGGCGGGCAGGGGACGTCGTCGGGCGGCCAGCGGGAATTCGCCCCGGTGCTGGCCCGCGCTGCCGTTTCGGTCGGCGTCGCTGCCGTGTTCATGGAAACCCACCAGGATCCGGACAACGCCCCCAGTGATGGACCGAATATGATCCAACTCAGTGAGTTGCCGGATATTGTTGAGACATTGCTTGAACTAGACCGGGTGGCCAAGGCGCGGCCTGTGGAGCTGTAGGCCCGGCCGATGCCGGACCCGGAACCAACCGCCATCACCCTCCGTCCGGCCCGCCCCGACGAGGCTGGGCTGCTAACCGAAATCGCCCTCACTTCGAAGGCCGCCTGGGGATACGACGACGCGTTCATGGCTGCCTGCGTCGGTCCGCTCACGGTCACCCCGGAAGAGATCAACGACTGGATATTCGCCGTCGCCGAAGACGCCTCCGGGGAGGTCAGGGGCTTCCACGCGGTTGCCGTTAGCGGAGGCGAGGCGTCGCTGGAGTACATGTTCGCGCTGCCCGAATACATTGGCACGGGGCGTGGCAAGCTCCTCATGCGCGACGCCCTGGCGCACTGCAAACAGGCCGGCTGCCGCGTGCTGCTGGTGGAAAGCGACGTCAACGCCGTCGATTTCTATCAAGCCATGGGCGGGGTGCGCATCGGCGAAGCCGAGTCCACCGCCGTCGCCAAGAGGATGCTGCCTCTGTTGTCGTTTACCATTGAGCCTGCGTGATCAACTGAAACCGCTTGAGCCTTCACGGCAATGCCGCTATGACCTTGGCGTCCCGGCGGTGGGCCGGGTTTGCGACCTGATTTCGGGAGTTTGGCTTGCATGACCGCCATTATCGACATTTTCGCCCGTGAAATTCTCGACAGCCGGGGCAACCCGACGGTCGAGGTAGATGTGATCCTGGAATCCGGCGCCATGGGCCGCGCCGCGGTACCCTCAGGGGCCTCAACGGGCGCCCACGAGGCGGTTGAATTGCGCGATGGTGATGCCGCGCGTTATGGCGGCAAGGGCGTTGCAGCCGCCTGTGAGGCCGTCAACGGCGAGATTTTCGACACGCTGTCGGGGTTCGACGCCGAGGACCAGCTGCATATCGACCATGTCATGATCGAGTTGGACGGCACCGAGAACAAAGGCCGCTTGGGCGCCAACGCCATTTTGGGCGTCAGCCTGGCCGCCGCCAAGGCCGCCGCCGAAGACGCCGGACAGCCGCTTTTCCGCTACATCGGCGGCGCCCACGCGCGGTGCCTGCCGGTTCCGATGATGAACGTCATTAACGGCGGCGCGCATGCCGATAATCCCATCGACATTCAGGAATTCATGATCATGCCGGTCGGCGCCGCAACCATGGCCGACGCCATCCGCACGGGCGCCGAAGTGTTCCAGAGTTTACGCAAGGCGCTGAGCGACGCCGGCCACAGTACAAACGTGGGCGATGAAGGCGGTTTCGCGCCGGCCCTGAAAAGCGCCACCGAAGCCCTCGATTTCATCGTCAAGGCGACGGAAGCGGCCGGATACAAGCCCGGCGACGATGTCATGCTGGCGCTCGATTCCGCGTCGACGGAGTTCTTCAAGGACGGCAAGTATGAGCTGGCCGGGGAGGGTAAATCCCTGGATGCCGACGGCATGGTGAAATATTACGAGGACCTGATCGCTAAATATCCCATTGTCTCCATCGAAGACGGCCTGGCCGAGGATGACTGGGACGGCTGGAAGGCGCTGACCGAAGCCATGGGCGACAAAGTGCAATTGGTCGGCGACGACCTATTCGTCACCAACCCGGTCCGCCTAGCCGACGGCATTGAAAAAGGCGTCGCCAATTCGATCCTGGTCAAGGTCAACCAGATCGGCACGCTTTCGGAGACGCTCGACGCCGTGGAAATGGCCCACAAGGCCGGCTACACGGCGGTCATTTCGCACCGCTCCGGCGAGACCGAGGACTCAACCATTGCCGACATCGCGGTGGCCACCAACGCCGGCCAGATCAAGACCGGGTCGCTGAGCCGCTCCGACCGGCTGGCCAAATACAACCAGCTGATCCGCATCGAGGAACTGCTCGACCCAACCGGCCACTACGCCGGCCGCTCTGTGCTGCGCTGAACGCTATCAGCTGGCGCCGAGGCAATCCGGCTAGCGGTCGCGCGGAAGTTAAGAGTAGGTGCCGATCGCGAAATTCTTCGGTCCGCTTTGCTCCCGAAAACGGACATCAATTGCCGGTTTTTTGAGTACTTAATCGCGGATAAATCCTGTAGATACAACAGATGACGAGGCTCATTGTGCCTCCGATTAAACCTATGGAGGCTTCAAATGAGCGAAGGCGATATAGTATTCGCGGGATCGGTACCGGAGTTTTACGATACCTACCTCGTGCCATTGATATTTGAGGTGTACGCAGACGATATTGCAAACCGCACCAAGGCTCTAAACCCGAAATCGGTACTCGAGGTTGCGGCGGGTAGTGGCGTTGTGACTCGCGCCTTGGCCAAGCGATTGGACGCTGAGGCAAGCTACACGGTAACAGACCTCAACCAACCGATGCTCGACTATGCCGCAAGCTTGCAAGAGCAGGATAACCGCGTCATATGGCGTCAGGCCGATGCCCTGGAATTGCCGTTTGATGAAGCCTCGTTTGATGCTGTCGTATGCCAATTCGGCGTCATGTTTTTCCCAGATAGAGTTGCCGGATATCGGGAAGCCCGGCGCGTACTAAAACCAGGCGGCACCTATCTATTCAACGTGTGGGATGCCATTGATACGAATGAGTTTGCGCATGCCGTATCGGATGCCGCGGCGGCAGCGTTTCCAGACGATCCGCCTGGCTTTCTTCCTCGAACCCCATATGGCTATTTTGACCTGGGCCTAATTCGAGACGAATTGGGCCGGGCTGGGTTTTCTCAAGTCTCGATTAACACGTTAGAGAAAATCAGTGCCGCGCCGTCACCGCGCCATCCGGCCGTTGCGTTCTGTCAAGGAACCCCATTACGAAACGAGATTGAAACCCGGGACGCAAGTCTACTTGACCATGTCACTGATCGAGCGACAGAAGCCATCGCGGCGCGCTTCGGCAGCGGCGCGGTCGAGGCGAAGATGCGAGCGCATATTGTGTCGGCGGCATGATGATGCATTGGTAGAGCCAAGTCCGCTATCGGCTATTAGCAGACATATCAGGCGGAAACGATTTACGTCCGCTTAGCCCCCGAAAGCGGACATTTAGAGAGTGGCCGCAGAACGTCTGCTTAGACCCAAAGCGGACATTGAGCCTCAGGGTCAAGAGGTCATTTTCGCGCCAGACCCGATAATGAACTCGAACTCAGTCTCGAAACCGTCTTCGCTTTCAAACTGTGTGAGACACTCAAGCACTTCGTCCCATGCCTTGGATTTTTCGGCCTCGCCAAGATCCGCCACCACCGCACGATATGCGCCGAAAGCCTGCTGCATCATTTCCAACGCATCACTGGCGCTCGGCAAACAAAGCGGTGCTTGAATCGTCTTTGTTTTCACATCCGCAAGGCCACTATCCTTCAACAAAGTTTCCAATACCCCATCACTGCCCAACGCAAATACGCCAGGTTGGCCTGGAGCGGGAGGTTGCTTGCTAGCATGGCGCAAAAGGATACCCATCGGCTGGGCCATGAAAGGATTATTCGCGGGTGTCGTAAAGACCAGCGCCGCGAACCGGGTTCCAGGTTTCAAAACACGCTGAACAGATCGCAATGCTTCGGACGGCGATGGAAACAGCATTAGTCCCAATCGGCAGATAGACGCATCAAACGGAGCCTGCACGTCATCCAAATCCTCTGCCGCGCCCTCAAGAGTTTCTAAGTTTTGGATGCCTTCTCGGGCGGCGCTTTGGCGAACGTGTTCTAGCATAGTGCCTGAAATATCACTGGCCACTATGGTACCGCTCGGACCGACACGCTTCACCGCCTGGATGCTCTGGCTACCCGCACCGCAAGCAAGATCAAGTATCCGCGTCCCAGACCCAACCCCAGCCATATCGAATAGAACGTCAGTGACTTCTTCGAGGCCTGCAGAAAATTCATGCTCCCACTTTGCCCAGCCGGGCGCCGCGGATTCCCAAGTGGTACGAAGTTCGGATTTTGATGTTTGACCGGCCATATTGCGCACCCCGTCAGTTTTCGCTGAATTGGCACATTAGCATTTTGAAGAATTGGGGGGCTAGTTTCTGAAATTGGTGAAGTGGGCGGCTCCTGCCGCCGGCACCGCAATGCCCGCTATCGGCTATTAGCGGGTATATCGACGCTCAGTGATTTAGGTCCGCTTTGCCCCCGAAAGCGGACATTGCGCGTACCACATCAGTCGTCCGGCAAAGACTTTCGCCAAACCCATGATTCCATGGGTGGAATCCCATTCGGGTAATCAATCGTTAACACATTGCCGCTAATCATGGCCGTGGGTTTGGGACTGTGGACACGACAACAAGAACAAGGTTCCACGGTTCAACATGGGTCTATTTGGTGAATTCCGCGCCAGGGCGCGGTACGTGTTCGGTCCCGTTTTAGGGGTCTGTATCGTCGGTTACTTCGTCTACCACGTGATCCACGGGGACCGAGGTTTGATTGCTTGGTTGCAGCTGTCGCAGAAACTTAAAGCGGCGCGCCTTGAGGTCTCCGTGACGGAGGTCGAGCGGCAGAATTTGGAACATCGCGTCAGCTTATTGCACCCAGGGAGTCTCGATCGCGACATGCTCGATGAACGGGCGCGCGTGATGCTGAACTACGGACATGTAGAAGACATCGTCATCCTTGAGAATGAAAGGAATCAGAAATGAGAAGCCTCGCAGAGAAATTGGAACCGCCTTTCTATGCGGCAATCCTCAACGACAACGCGCCCGATCTTCAGGACGCGGAGCACATCGCACCGAGCGACGAGATGGTTACGCTGGCTCCCGGCCAGCCCGGATTTCTTGGTCTGGAAACCACCCATGACGACGAGGGCCGCTGGGTCGCTATTTCCTATTGGCGCGACATGGCCGACATTGACGCCTGGCAGGCCAAGGGCGACGACGAGATTGCCAAGCGCTTCCATGGCACGCGCTTCAAGGAAGCCTGCGGCCTTAGGGTCTCACTGGTCGAGGAAAAACTCACCTCGCAAGAGCATGCTCCCTTGCGGGCTGACCAGCCGGCCATTCCCAGCGGCTCAATGTGGTCGATCGGCGCATTCTTAATCGCGGCCTTTCCGGCGGTCGCCGGGGTGCTCGGCTATGAATAAGTTGAAACAGTACGAAAGCCCCCCGTTCTACGCCACGATCTACGCAACACCCACGGCCGATCTCGACCGTGGTCTCTACGGCGAGGCGTTCTCGACGATCATCTCGCTGGCGGCAATGCACACCGGGTTTCTCGGGTTTGAGGATGAAACGGATTCCCACGGCTGCCCCGTTAAGGTGGCCTATTGGGAAACCTATAATGCCATGAACACATGGCTTGAGAAGGCACGCGAACTGGTCCCCCACAAGATCGACTTGGATAATTGCCTGGGCCCTTGCGGGTGCTTGTGGCAGTGGCTGGAACAGGGGTCGGCCGAACATCGAAATGTTGCCTGACGGGTAATCGGTTCGAACAATTCTGTCCAGTTAACGCGATCAAAGTTAACAGTTGTTGCGAATTTCCGGAATCGACAGTATTTCGGGCCGTCTCACCTTGTCTTGGAATCCACCCTGCACTAACTTGAATGAACAAGTGACCCGTCCGGTCCCAACGTCCAATTGGTTCCGGCATTCAAATTGACGGGGAGGATTCATGGCCAAGTCCGCCAAGGCGGTGCCGAAAAAGGCGCCGAAGAAAAAGCCGTCCGCGAGCAAAAAGAAACCCGGCGCCACGTCCGAGGAACTTCTCGAATATTATCGCCAAATGCTGCTGATCCGCCGCTTCGAGGAAAAGGCCGGCCAACTCTACGGCATGGGATTGATCGGCGGGTTCTGCCATCTCTATATCGGCCAGGAAGCCGTTGTCGTCGGTATGCAGGCGACCGCCGGGCCCAACGACTCGGTCGTCACCAGTTACCGCGACCACGGGCATATGCTGGCCTGCGACATGGATCCGAAAGGAGTCATGGCCGAGTTAACCGGCCGGCGTGGCGGTTATTCCAAGGGCAAGGGCGGCTCCATGCACATGTTCAGCCGCGAGAAGAATTTCTACGGCGGCCACGGCATCGTCGGCGCACAAATGCCGATCGGCACCGGATTGGCCTTCGCCAGCAAATACAAGAAGGACGGCGGTGTCGCCCATGCCTACTGCGGTGACGGCGCCATCAACCAGGGCCAAATCTACGAAGTCTTCAACATGGCCGAATTGTGGAAGCTGCCGGTTATCTATGTGATCGAGAACAACCGCTACGGCATGGGAACCTCCATCGAGCGCGCGTCCGCCACCACCGAGCTTTATCGCAGAGGTGATTCATTCGGTATTCCCGGCAAGCAGGTCGACGGTATGGACGTGCTCTCCGTCAAGGCCGCCGCCGAGGAAGCCGCCGCATGGTGCCGCGCCGGGAAGGGTCCGTTCATTCTGGAGATGAAGACCTACCGGTATCGCGGCCATTCCATGTCCGACCCGGCCAAGTATCGCGACAAAGAAGAAGTTTCCAAGGTCCGCAAGGAAAGTGACCCGATTGACAATATCCGCGACAAGATTTTTGCCGCCAAGGCCGCTGACGAGGCGCAATTGAAGGATTTGGATAAGGAGATCAAGGCCATTGTCTCCGCCGCGGCGGAATTCGCCCAGCAAAGCGAGGAGCCAGATCCGTCCGAGCTTTACACCGACATTCTGGTGGAGGCGTAGCATGGCGACGCAAGTATTGATGCCGGCCCTGTCGCCGACCATGACCGAAGGCACCCTGGCCAAGTGGCTCAAAGGCGAAGGCGACACGGTTGAAAGCGGCGACGTTATCGCTGAAATCGAAACCGATAAGGCGACCATGGAGGTGGAAGCCGTCGATGAGGGCATTCTCGGTAAAATCCTGGTCGCCGAGGGCACCGAAGGCGTCGCCGTCAATACACCCATCGCCGTGATCTTGGACGAGGGCGAAGACGCCTCTGCCGCTGAAGCGGCTCCAGCGCCGCCGGCCGCGAGTAAACCGGCGGAGGAGCCGGCTGCACCCGCCGAAGCGTCACCCACGGCCCCCGCGGCCGCGCCGGCCCCGGTCGAGACCGATTACACCGGCTCAACCACGACCTTGAGTGTCCGCGAAGCGCTGCGCGACGCCATGGCCGAAGAGATGCGCCGTGACGAGACGGTATTCCTGATGGGTGAGGAAGTCGCCCAATACCAGGGCGCCTATAAGGTCAGCCAGGGATTGCTGGACGAATTCGGCGCCGATCGCGTCATCGACACGCCGATCACCGAGCACGGTTTCACTGGATTGGGCGTCGGCGCGGCGTTCGGCGGGTTGCGGCCCATCGTCGAGTTCATGACCTTTAACTTCGCCATGCAGGCCCTCGACCAGATCATTAATTCAGCCGCCAAGACACTTTACATGTCCGGCGGCCAGATGGGCGCGCCGATCGTGTTCCGGGGCGCTAACGGCGCCGCGTCACGGGTCGCGGCCCAGCATTCCCAGTGCTATGCCTCATGGTTGGCCCATGTTCCCGGCCTCAAGGTCGTCTCTCCCTGGTCCGGAGCCGACGCTAAGGGCCTGCTGAAATCAGCCATCCGCGACCCCAATCCGGTGGTGTTCCTGGAAAACGAAATCCTCTACGGCCAGTCCTTCGAGGTTCCCGACGACGCCGATTTCACGGTTCCCATCGGCAAGGCCAAGGTTGAGCGGGCCGGCGCTGATGTTACGATCACCGCCTTTTCCATCATGGTCGGCGCGGCCCTTGAGGCGGCCGAACAGCTGGCGGCGGAAGGTATCGACGCCGAAGTCATCAATCTCCGCTCACTCAGGCCGCTGGATACGGAAACCATTGTCGAGTCAGTCAAAAAGACCAACCGCCTGGTCAGCGTCGAGGAAGGTTGGCCCATGTACGGCATCGGTTCGGAAATGGCGGCGATCATGATGGAGCAGGCGTTCGACTACCTGGATGCCCCGGTCAACCGGGTTGCCGGTGAGGACGTCCCCATGCCTTACGCGGCCAATCTGGAGGCCCTGGCTCTGCCCAAGGTGGCGAACGTGGTGGCGGCGGCCAAGGCCGTCTGCTACCGCTAGGCCGGGGGAGGACCAACCATGCCAGTACAAATCCTCATGCCGGCCCTGTCACCAACCATGACCGAAGGCACTTTGGCCAAATGGCTGAAAAGCGAGGGCGACACAATCGAAAGCGGCGACGTCATCGCTGAAATCGAGACCGACAAGGCGACCATGGAAGTGGAGGCGGTTGACGAAGGGACATTGGGAAAAATCCTGGTCGCCGAAGGCTCCGAAGGCGTCCCCGTCAACCAGGTTATCGGCCTGCTGCTGGAAGACGGCGAAGACGCCTCCGCCCTGGATGGGGCCGACGCCGCACCGCCACCGGTTCCTGCTGCGGCTCCCGAACCGGCGAATGCGCCTGCTGCCGCCGCCGCACCAGCACCGGCACCGGCAACAACACCCACTGCGCCTGCATCACCTCCGGCCGCAACCGGCAACCGTGTGTTCGCCAGCCCTTTGGCGCGCCGAATGGCTGAACAGGCCGGTCTTGATATCGCCTCAATCGCCGGCAGCGGCCCGCATGGCCGTATCGTCAAGAGCGACGTCGAGGCGGCCCAGGCGGGTGGAACGGTTGCCAAGGCTCAGCCGGCGGCAACAGCACCTGCGTCGTCCGCACCGGACCCGGCAACGGTAGATGCCAGCGGCTTGCCGCCATACCGCGAAGTCGCCAACAGTTCCATGCGCAAGGTCGTCGCCCGGCGGCTCAGTGAATCCAAACAACAAGTGCCGCACTTCTATCTGACCGTGGAATGCGAGTTGGACAATCTGCTGGCCCAACGCAAAAAGTTGAACGCCAAATCGCCGGAAGGCGAGGGTGCTTACAAGATTTCGGTCAATGATTTTGTCATCCGGGCGGCGGCCATGGCGTTGATGCGGGTTCCGGCTGCCAACGCCATGTGGACTGACGAAGCGATCCTCGAATTCGAGCGGGCCGACGTGTCCGTCGCCGTGGCCATTGACGGCGGACTGATTACACCCGTCATCCGTAATGCCAACAACAAAGGATTGTTGGAGATTTCAAATGAGATGAAGTCCCTGGCGGCCAAAGCCCGTGACGGCAAACTGCAGCCAGAAGAATACCAAGGCGGCACCTTTTCCGTCTCCAACCTGGGCATGTTCGGGATCAAGGAATTCGCCGCCATCATCAATCCGCCGCAGGGCGCGATCCTGGCTGTCGGCGCCGGTGAGCAGCGGCCCGTGGTCAAGGACGGCGCGCTGGCCGTCGCCACGGTCATGTCCTGCACCCTTTCCGTTGACCACCGTGTTGTCGACGGGGCCGTCGGCGCCCAATTCCTGGCCGCCTTCAAACCCCTGATCGAAGATCCGGTTATGATGCTGCTATAGGATTTGGCAAACACCTGAACGATCGGAGACAGGTTGAATGGCCGACACCAGTTTTGACGTGATCATTATCGGCGGCGGGCCGGGCGGGTATGTCACCGCCATTCGTTCCGCGCAGCTCGGGCTCAAGACCTGCGTCGTGGAGAAAAAGCACCTGGGCGGCATTTGCCTCAATTGGGGCTGCATCCCGACCAAGGCTCTGCTGCGCTCGGCTGAGATTTATCATTACATGAACCATGCCGGCGACTATGGGCTGGAAGCCAAGGGTGTCGCTTTCGACATCGAGAAAATTGTCGGCCGCTCGCGCGGCGTTTCCAAGCAACTCAGCGGCGGCGTCGCCCATCTGTTGAAAAAGAATAAAGTGACGGTGGTTGACGGCGAGGCCAAGCTCAACGGCGCCGGCAAGGTCGAGGTGAGTAAGGACGGCAAGGCGCTGCCCGGGCTGTCCGGTAAACATATCATCGTCGCCACCGGCGCCCGACCGCGCGCGCTGCCGGGCCTGGAGCCCGACGGCAAGCTGGTGTGGACATATTTCGAGGCCTTGGTCCCCGACATCATGCCCAAATCGCTGTTGGTCATCGGCTCCGGCGCCATCGGCATTGAATTCGCCAGTTTCTTCCGGACCTTGGGCGCGGAGGTCACCGTGGTCGAAGTCCTGCCGCAGGTTCTTCCCGTGGAAGACGCCGAAATCGCCGCCCACGCCCACAAACAGTTCGAGAAGCAGGGCATGACCATTATGACCGACGCCAAGGTCACCGGTCTGAAAAAAGCCAAGAATTCAGTAATTTGCACGATCGAGGACGGGAAAGGCAAAGCCCAGGAAATTACCGTTGACCGTGTCATTTCCGCTGTTGGCGTGGTCGGTAATATCGAGGACATCGGCCTCGAGACGACAAAGATCAAGACCGACCGGGGCTGCATCGTCGCTGATGAGTTCTCACGTACTGCGGAGCCAGGGATTTACGCCATCGGTGACGTTGCCGGACCACCGATGTTGGCCCACAAGGCAGAGCACGAGGGCGTTATCTGCATTGAGAAGATCGCCGGCCTCGATGCCCATCCCTTGAACAAGGGGCAAATTCCCGGCTGCACCTACTGCCATCCACAAGTCGCCAGCGTCGGGCTGACAGAGGCCAAGGCCAAGGAGGCCGGATACGAAGTCAACGTCGGCCGCTTCCCGTTCCTGGGCAACGGCAAGGCGATTGCCTTGGGCGAGCCCGACGGCCTGGTCAAGACCGTGTTCGATAAGAAAACAGGCCAACTCCTGGGCGCGCATATGGTCGGCGCAGAGGTTACCGAACTGATCCAAGGTTACGTCGTCGCCATGGGCCTGGAAACCACCGAGGAAGAGCTCATGCACACGGTCTTCCCGCACCCGACTCTATCGGAAATGATGCACGAGTCCGTACTCGACGCCTACGGCCGGGTGATACACTTCTAAGGCAGCGATTGACGCCCATGTTGGCCGGTACCATGTCTATGCGTGAAGGACGAGCCTGAGTTATGAGCAACGTTGAGAACATTCGTAAGCACCGCCATCCGGAGAAGATGAAGAATCCGGAGAACCCGGTGCTGCGCAAGCCAGCTTGGATCCGGGTCAAGGCGCCGACCTCGGCGGCCTACGGCGAAACCCGGCGGCTCATGCGCGAGCGCAACCTGCACACGGTCTGCGAGGAAGCGGCCTGTCCCAATATCGGTGAGTGCTGGTCGGCCAAGCATGCCACGGTGATGATCCTGGGCGATATCTGCACCCGAGCTTGTGCGTTTTGCAACGTGGCCACGGGAAAACCGGGTGCCGTCGACGCCAAGGAACCTGAAAACCTGGCTATTTCCGTGGCTGAGATGGGCATGAAGCATCTGGTCATCACATCGGTGGACCGCGACGACCTAGCTGACGGTGGCGGCGATCAATTCGTACAATGCATCCGCCGCATCCGGGAAACTTCGCCGGACACCACCATCGAAGTCCTGACCCCGGATTTTCGGGATAAAGAGGGCGCGCTGGAGGCGGTTGTCGCCGCCGGCCCCGATGTCTTCAACCACAATTTGGAAACCGTGCCGCGCCTGTACTCGGCGATCCGCCCCGGCGCACGGTACTTCCATTCCCTGAAGTTGCTCGACGACGCCAAGAAACTGGATCCGGCCCTCTTTACGAAATCCGGCATCATGGTCGGACTAGGCGAGGAGAAATCGGAAGTTTTGCAAGTCATGGATGACCTACGCTCGGCCGAAGTGGATTTCCTGACCATCGGCCAATATCTGGCGCCAACAGCGCGTCATGCCGCCATCGAGCGCTTCGTCACCCCGGAGGAATTCGAAGAACTGAAGGAAATCGGCCTCGCCAAAGGTTTCTTGTTGGTTGCCTCGTCGCCGCTGACCCGCTCGTCCTACCACGCTGATACGGACTTCGAGGCGCTGCGAGACGCCCGGCGGGCGAAGCTCACCGCCGCCGGCGATTAAGCCCACGGTTGACTCCCGCCGGGTCGGCGGGGCAAAAACCTTGCATGCCGACCCATGCCGAACGCCGGATTCTTCCCCATTCCCCCGAGCACCTGTTCGATATGGTTGCCGACGTGGAAAAGTATCCGGAATTCCTGCCCTGGTGCATCGCCACCCGCGTTCGCAAGCGCGAGGGTGATGCACTAACCGCCGACATGGTGATCGGCTTCAAGGTGTTTCGCGAAAATTTCACCTCGCAGGTAACCTGCGACCGGCCACGGCGCATTGACGTGCTGTATTTCGACGGCCCGTTCAAATACCTGAACAATCACTGGATCTTCGAGCCGCATGGGGACGGTCACTGCGAGATCGACTTCTTTGTCGATTTCGAGTTCCGCTCGCGGCTGTTGCAAAAAGCCATCGGCGCCGTCTTCAACGAAGCCGTCCGGCGCATGATTTCAGCCTTTGAGGAGCGGGCAACGGTGCTCTACGGGTAGGGGTTTATTCGATCCCAGCCTGCAGCAAATCCAGAGCCGCCGCGACCGTTTGCGCCCGCACCGCATCACGGTTCCCGTCGAACAGGTGGCGTTCATGGACCGTATCGCGTCCGGCTGTTGCAACGGCCATATGGACCAATCCCACGGGCTTTTCGTCGGTGCCGCCGCCGGGGCCGGCAACGCCGGTTACGGAAACGGCCTGGGTAGCCTCGGAGTGCTTCAGGGCGCCCTCGGCCATGGCCCGGGCGACCATTTCACTGACGGCGCCGTGCTTGGCGATCATTTCCTCCGGCACTCCGAGCATTTGATGCTTGGCGTCATTGGAATAGGTGACGAAGCCCCGCTCAACCACGTCGGAGGATCCGGCGACGGCAGTCAAACAACCGGCAATCAGCCCGCCGGTACAGGATTCGGCGGTCGCGACGGTAATGCCACGCGCTCTGCAAGCGGCGAGAAGACGTTCAGCTTGGTTAGTTAAATCGGGGGAGAACACGCTCACGCTCCCATCCATAATGACAGGCCATACAATACCGCGCCGGCATAAACGGCGGCCAGCACATCATCAAGCATGACGCCCAGACCGCCCTTGATCTGGCGATCGGCCCAGGATGCGGGCCACGGTTTCCAAATGTCGGCGATTCGGAACAAAACAAAGCCAAGGGCGTAGAATTGGAGGTTCATGGGTGCCACCGCGAGGGTCAACCACTGGCCAGCCACTTCATCAATTACCACGGGTCCCGGATCGTCCTTGCCGCTGGCCTCGATAAAGGCATCGGAGCAGGGAATACCGATGACAAAAATGACTGCCGCGGCGGCAACCAGGCCGGGCCCGCCAAACTCCGCGTGAAGCAGCCAAGCAAACGGCAGCGCCGCCAACGAACCCCAGGTTCCTGGGAATTTTGGTAAATATCCGACGCCGAACCAAGTGGCTAGTAGGATAGCTGGGCGTGCAAGGGGGGGCCTTATCGGCTGTTCTGACTCAATTGGCGACATGGCTTTCTTTTCATGCGAGTTATCCGCGACCGAACGCAACACCGGTCGCGATAATTACCTGTTTTTGACCGGTAACGGGTTGTCGCGCAAGCAATAATGGCTTGCAAGGATAACGGCTTGTGGATACTTTCTTAACCAGAATTTCTCCGAATTAAGGTCCGTTTCCACGGCAGTGTTCAGGGGGTTATGACCGTGCGAAACGAAAAATACGGCTGGTTCGGAAATCTTGCTCCCCGCAACGCAAAGGCGGGTGAGTATGTGCATTTGGGGACGACGTTGAGGGAAGCATGCTGATTAATGAACGCCCATCGTGGCGACAACGCGCAAAGAGCCGACTAGATCGTTGGTTTCCTGAGCGGCAAATACATTTGCGTACATCTGGTCGGGTTTCATTTTTCCGGCTATCGCAAGGTTTTCAGGTCTCGACGGCGGTAGCGATCACTGCTGCCCTGAGCTGGGCAGGCTACGCGTCGTTCAGTTATGTCCTGCACGACGAAATCGTTGCCGAAAAGGACTATCAGATCGCCAATGCGAGGCTCGCCTACCAGAGTCTGCTTGGTGAGGTCGCCGAGTATCAAATGAAGTTCACGACCATTACCCAGGATCTGGAGGAAAATCATTCCTTGATGCTGGGCTTGGTGGAAAAAAACGCATCCTTGCAACAAAATCTGAAATCCATTGCGACGCAGTTGGAAGTCACGGAGCTTGACCGCACATCGATCCTCAGCGCTCGCGAGCGGCTTAAGAAAAATTTGTCTGAAAATGACAAAAGACTGCAGCAAATGGCGTCGCACAACTATTCGCTTAAGGACAATTTGACCTCCATTGAGGGTGATTTACAGACGGCATTGTCAGAGCGGAACCAGGCGTTGTTTGACGGAACAAAGATGCGCCGCCAGATTAAATCCCTGGAAACGCTGCTGACTAATCTACAGGAGAGCGAGGAAAACTCTGTCCAACGCCTGACTGAGCGGACGATCGCCTATATCGAAGATATGGAAAAGATCGTTGACCAGACAGGCCTGGAAGTGGCGAAACTCCTAAAGTCGAATGGTCGCGTGTTCCTCGAAGGCCAAGGCGGGCCGTTTATCCCGGCGGCGAAATTACTGCCGGCTGGCCGGTTGAAGTCAGGACTTTCTAAGCTGGATGCCCGGCTGTCTCATTGGGAATCACTTCAAGGCGCCATAAAAAAGCTGCCCTTGACCGTTCCGCTCAATGCCTACTATGTGACCAGCGGCTACGGGAAACGACGCGACCCCATTAATAAACGGTGGTCGGCCCACTACGGCGTTGATTTCGGCGGCACCTTTAAGTCGCGAGTTTATGCAACGTCCACCGGTGTCGTTACTCATGCCGGCTGGAAAGGAAAATATGGTAAGCTGGTTGAAATCAGCCACGGTGCCGGCTTAAAAACCCGGTACGGCCATCTTCATAAGGTTTTGGTGAAGAAGGGTGATAAAGTTACTTTCCGGCAGAAGATTGGATTGCTGGGAAGCACGGGGCGGAGCACGGGTGCCCATTTGCACTACGAGGTCATCTTTAACGGAAAAGCAAAAGACCCTATGAAGTTCATCAGAGCAGGACGAAATGTTTTCCAAGAATAGCAAGGGATCGGCGGCGACATTGGAACCCAAACCGGACGTTAAGCCATCGCCTCCGTCAATCATTAGTGTTGATCTGCGCATTGTCGGTGATTTGACCAGTGATGGTGAAATTCAAATCGACGGCGCCGTTGACGGTGATATCCGCACCAAGACTTTGCTGGTGGGAGATGCGGCACACATCAAGGGCGAGATCGTTGCCGATACGATAAATGTGCACGGAACCGTCAATGGTCAGATCAAGGCAAGTCATGTGATCCTGGCGAAAACCGCACATGTGGTTGGTGACATTCTTCACGAAGACCTGGCAATTGAAACCGGGGCCTTCCTCGAGGGTCACTGCAAGCGCATGATCAAGGATAAGGAAAGCGAGCCAGTCAAGGTCGACGTCCTCGACAGCACCAAGAACGCTGCACGTACCGACAAGACCAAAGAAATTGGCGCGGTTCCGCCAGCCAAGGGCGGTCCCGTTCCCGCTACCGGCTAGCCGCCACCGAGAACCTGGGCGAACAGCTCGGCATCCACATTACCGCCGGAACACACAACTGCCACCGTTTTGCCGCGGCAATCAAATGCGCCAGACAGAGCCGCAGCCAGGGCCACGGCGCCACCGGGCTCGACCACTAGCTTCAATCGACTGTAGGCCTGGCGCATGGCGTCAGCGACCTGCGCATCGCTCACCGTCAATCCGCCCGCCAGCAGGCGTCGATTGATCTCAAAGGTCAGCTCGCCCGGCCGCGGTGACAGCAAGGCGTCACAAAAAGAATTTCCACCTGGATCGACTTCAAGCCGCTTGCCCGCGGCAAGGGAACGCGCGGTATCATCAAAATCCTCCGGCTCAACGGCACGGATTTCAACCTCCGGAACATCATGAACCAAGGCCGTCGCGCAGCCGGAGATCAGGCCGCCGCCGCCACAGCAGACCAGGGCCGCGTCGAGACTGGCATCCCGTTCTCTGGCCTGCTCGGCAATCTCCAGCCCGACCGTGCCCTGACCAGCGATAATCCGGCTGTCGTCGTAGGGGCGGATCAGGCTTGCGCTGCGGTCGCGGGAAATTTCTTCGCCAAGAGCCTCGCGGTCACCGGAATTTCGGTCATAAAGAATAACCTCGGCGCCGTAGGACTTGGTATTTTCGATTTTTGTCTTGGGTGCGTCCTCGGGCATGATGATGATGGCGGGCAAGCCCAGGAGCTGGGCGGCGGCGGCAACGCCCTGGGCGTGATTGCCCGATGAATAGGCGACAACGCCACCGACTCTCTCCTCGGCGCTCAATTGCGACACCGTGTTGAAGGCGCCGCGAAACTTGAACGACCCGGTCCGCTGCAAGGGCTCGGCTTTGATCAACAATCGGCCGCCGGCAATCTCGTTGAGATGCGGCGATTCCAGGAGCGGGGTTCGCACCGCGTAGGGTGCGATGCGCTCGGCCGCGGATTTCACATCATTTATGTCCGGCGGCGTCGATATGGGCGAGTTGGGCATCCAGGATCTCCAATACTTCGGGTTCCGCCAATGTCGGCATATGTCCGACCCCCGGAACGGTCAATGAAATCATTTCCGGCATCATCTCAGCCATGCGCCGAAAGGTGGATTCCAACAATATGTCAGAATTCCCACCGCGAACGACAATCAGCGGAAAACGCCTGAGCGACCCGAACAGGGGCCACAGATCAATCATTTCCCCTGCCGCGCCAAGCAGCGGCTTGACCAGGCCGTCATCCCAATCGTGAATGATTTTTCCATCCCCGCGTTCCTGGAAAGCGCCTTTTGTTACCTCAAGCCATTCTGTGTCCGTCGTGGCTGGTATCTTGGGAAAGTGATGCTGCATGCGTGCAACCGCTTCGTCCCATCCCGCCAACGGCGTCGGCGCCGTCATATAGGCGATGATATCCGAGAGTCCGCTGGGATCGATTTCCGGGCCAACATCATTGATCAACGCCCCGGCCAGCGAGGTCGGCATGGCCGCGCCCATGGCCATAGTGACAATCCCGCCAAGTGAGCTGCCGATCACATAGACACGGTGCACATTCAGCGCGGCCAGCATGTGGCGCAGGTCTCCCACATAGGTGGCCGGATGATAGCGGCGCCACTCGGGATCGTATTGCGATCGGCCGCGGCCCCGGTAATCGGGACACAAGACGCGCCTGTGCGCACTCAACCTGCGGGCCAGCCAATGGGAATCACGCGAATTGCGGGTTAAACCGGACAGGCACAAAACCGGCGTCGCCTTCGAAGAATCATCTCCATAGTCGCGAAGATAAAGGCTAAGACCATCCTGGGACATGAAACCGCGTTCCTTGAACACAGGCTGATCCGCGCCCAAGTCCGGCACGTGTCAGAGTCCGACCAGCGGCGGCAACTCCGCCAAAGTCTTGATCTCGTGTTCCTGGCGGCCGGGTATGCGCTCCTGGGGCTGGCCGAACCGGTTGACCCACACAACCCGGAAGCCAAAATTGGCCGCCGCCGCCGCGTCCCAAGCATTGGACGACATGAAGCAGATTTGACCCTTTTCGATGCCGAGCCCATCGACCGCCATCTGGTAGACGCTGGGGTGCGGTTTGTAGATGCCGATGCTGTCGACGGAGAAGGTAGCGTCGAGGCTATCGCCGATACCGGCATTGGCAACAGCGGACTCCAGCATCTTCGGTGAGCCGTTGGACAGAATTGCTGTTTTCATGCCGCCAGCCTTAAGTGTCGCCAGGACATCGGAAACCTCCGGGTAGGCATCGAGGCGCATGTAGATTTCCATGAGCTTTTCGCGCAACACCGGATTATCGATCCCCAGCGTGGCCAGGGCATAGTCCAAGCCGTCGCCGGTGACCTGCCAAAATTCCACGTACTCGTCCATGAGACTGCGCAGCCAAGTGTATTCAAGTTGCCGCGTGCGCCAGATTTGCGCCAAGGGGTCAGCGTTATCGCCGAGATCGTCGCGGCATTGGGCCGCCGCCGCGTTCACATCGAACAAGGTGCCGTAAGCGTCGAAGATACAAGCGCCGATGTCCTGCATGGGATCCGCCATATCGCTACTTCCCTCCCGGTGTTTTTACCCGGCGATTATTGGCGGTGCATCCAGAGGGGTCAACCGGGCTATCGACAATCGGTCAAAAACTTAACGCAAATGTGATTAGCGAGGCCTAGTTTGAGTTCATCCAAGGCGCCACCCCAGCGGCGGCTTCGCGGGCCTCGTCCTCTGAGCTATAAGGTTTATCTGCATAACCGCCAATGGCAAACCAACCGGTCAGAGCTTCCGTGTCACGTCGGTAAATCTCGAACCCGAAGCTGTCGTCGCCGCGTTGGAATATATCTACACAACGGTCTCCCTCGGGCGTTTCTAAGGACTCCAGGACCAGTTTTTTCACGAGGAGCAAGTTTAGTTATGAAGATCGCTGTCGAGAGACAAGGCGACTTCCGTTTTGGCCAAGCGCATCCGGTAAACCTGGAGGTTTTCGAGGACCCGTTGCACGTAGTTGCGGGTCTCCGATATGGGGATCAATTCGACCCAATCGATGGCATCGACTTCCGAGCCCCGCGGGTCACCATTGCGCCGCAACCACTGTTTGACCCGGGCCGGACCCGCATTGTACGCGGCCAAGGCCAAGACATAGGAGCCATCGTACTTGTCGATGACCCGGCCAAGGTAGGCTTGGCCCAAGGTCAGATTATATTCGGGGTCGGCCGTCAGTTTGCTTCGTGAATAACGAACCTTAAGCGCCTTCGACATCCGCTTCGCCGTTGCCGGCATCAATTGCATGAGGCCCTGGGCCTTGGCATGGCTTCTGGCATTTTCCTGGAAGGCGCTCTCCTGACGGATCACGGCCAGGGTCAACGGCGTTTCCGGCCGCTTGGACTGCGCCTTCGGCGACATGGCCGGCAGGTTGATCATCGGATAACCCGATTGCAGCATGCGCATGCCGGCCCGGCTCGCCGCCTTGGCGATGCGAACTGACAGGTCGCGCCGTCCATTTTGCCGGGCAAGCTTGGCGGTGAGAGACTTCCAGTTGCGCCCGCCTGATAGTTCGCTGAGCTTCATAACGAAAGGCTTAAGCCGGCTCCGCTCGTCGATACTGGCGAGCAGGCGCGTCACCGCGGCCAATTCATGGGCGTTGAATTCCTTGTCGTGATCACCGTTTACCTCCGGTTCCTCCGGCAACCTGAGGCCTTCGCCCGGGTACCGCGTCGCCGCCGCCAGCTGGCCGTAATAGGTCGTGCGGAATTCGCTGGCCAGCGCCCGCCAGTGCGCCGCCGCGCCCCCATCCCCCATGTCCTCTGCCGCCCGTGACGACCAATAGGCGCCCCGGGCCAGACTGATGGGATAGCGGACGGAGCCGTACATATTGGTGAAATGGGTCATGGCCGTCTCGGCGCCCTTAAGGAATCTGAGCGCAATCCACCCGGAAAGCCACTCCGCCTCGGCATATTCCGCCCCCGCCACCAGGCCGTGCTCCGAACTGATCCGGTAAGCATCGCTGACGTGGCCTTTCTTTAGGGCTCGGCGGGCCAGAATAGCGCGTTCCTTCCACCACAAGTCCGGGCGAACCATATCAGGCGGCGGATTGAGGACGATTTCGAAGGCGCTGGTTTTGTTGTTGATCCGCCGCCAGCGAAGGCGCTCGTAGATCAATCCCGGATCGTCCTTGAATTCCGCCGGCACTTTTTCAATCAACCGGTCAACATTACCGGTACGGCGGCGCAGGGAGTTCCGCGCCTCGGCCAAGGCGCGCAGCTTGGGATTGACCTTCCACATCATGCGGCGGACCGGCCAGTTCTTCCCCTCCCAAAGCAACCGTTCCAATCGTTTGTGGTTGTCTTCGCGTGTCAGCAGCTTGCGGAACCGCTTATAGAGAGTGCGCTCACGCGATTTGGTGAAATTGCCTTCGGTCCAGGCTTGGCGAATCCATTTGCGGCCTTCTCCGTCGTTTCCCGACTCAATGAGAGCGGCACCATATCTGGCCATGCCGTCGCCACTGAGGGGCGGATGGCGCTCAAACCAGGAGACAACAGCCGCTGGATCGTGGCTCGGCTTCAGGGCTTCCTCGGCCCGGCGCAGCAGGCGGGTTTGCTTGGGCCAGTCGGGATTTTCATCAATGAACCGGGCGGCCCAGTCGAAATCGACACTCAAACCGGGCCGGCTGAGGAACGTCCAGGTTAGAATTTTACTGGCCAGCGGATGCTTGACCCGCTTCATGTACTTACGCGCCATGGTCCAGTTGCTGGTATCAATGGCCTTAAGCGCGTTCTGGGTCCACAGCTTGTCGCGTTCAGATAAAGCCTCGCTCCAGGCCGTGCCGGGCCAGCCAGGCAGAGCGGCAGCGGCAATCATGATCAAAACAAAAAGGCGTTTGCGCAGGAACCCGACCCCTTGGCTATCTATCTCAGCGACGAAAACTTTACGATCTCAGGTCGAATTCCACAAGTTGCGCCAACACCGAAATTATCGACCGCCGGTGCTTGCCGCCCGCCCTGGGGGGGAGTAAGGTCCGCCTCAAGTTGGCCAAAATACGGGAGGAAACAATGTTTGAGGGCTCCATTCCCGCCTTGATCACACCGATGGCGGATGGCGCCGTCGACGAGGAAAAATTTCAGTCCTTCGTCGATTGGCAGATCAATGAAGGCTCCAATGGCGTGGTTCCCTGTGGCACAACAGGCGAATCGCCGACCATGTCCCATGACGAGCACATGCGTGTCACGGAACTCTGCATTGAAGTCGCCAAAGGCCGAGTTCCGGTCATTGCCGGCACTGGTTCCAATTCGACCGACGAAGCCGTCAGCCTGACCAAACATGCCAAACAGGCCGGCGCCGACGCCGCCCTGGTCGTCACGCCCTATTACAACAAACCGACGCAGGAAGGCCTGTACCGGCACTACAAGGCAATTCACGACGCCGGCGACCTGCCGATTATCATTTACAACATTCCCGGCCGCAGCGTCGTCGACATGACTGTTGCCACCATGGCCCGTCTGGCCGAACTGCCCAACATCGTCGGCGTCAAGGACGCGACGCAGGACTTGACCCGTCCCATGCTGACGCGGCTCGCCATCGACAAGGACTTCTGCCAGCTTTCCGGCGAGGATGGAACCGCGGTGCCGTTTCTCGCCGGTGGTGGTGACGGCTGCATCTCGGTCACCGCCAATGTGGCGCCCCGGCAATGTTCGGAAATGCACAAGGCCTGGCGTGACGGCGATATCGATGCCTGCCTGGCATTGCAGGACCGGCTGATGCCGCTGCATTCGGCGTTGTTCTGTGAAAGCAGCCCGGGGCCGGTCAAATACGCCGCCAGCCTGCTCGACAAGTGCTCGGCGGAAACCCGATTGCCGATGTGTGAAATTGCCGAAGAGAGCAAGGCCAAGGTCAAGAAGGCCATGGTAGGGGTTGGACTGCTCAACTAGTCCGGCCTGAAAGTTGCCACTGCATGGCCTCGAAAAAAAAATCCGCGTCCGGCAATACGGCCGCCCAAAACCGCAAGGCCCGGCACGACTACCACATCGTCGAAACCTTCGAGGCGGGCATCGTGTTGACCGGGACCGAGGTCAAATCCCTGCGCCAGGGCCGCGCCAGTATTGGCGAGTCCTACGCCGCCGAAAGGGACGGTGAGCTGTTCCTGCAAAACGCCTATATCCCGGAATACACCTCGGCCGGTTTCTCCCACCACGAACCACGAGGACCGCGAAAACTACTCCTGCACCGGCGCGAAATCGCCAAACTGTTGATTGCCATCTCTCGTAAAGGCATGTCGCTGGTGCCACTCTCCATTTATTTCAACAAGCGCGGCATCGCCAAGGTGCAGCTGGCGCTTGGCGAGGGCAAACGGCGGCACGACAAACGCCAAGCCACCAAACAGCGAGATTGGGACCGGCAAAAAGCGCGCCTCATGCGCGATAAGGGGTAGAACTTACGCCGCTATGATTTCTGCGCCACGATGATGAACGTGGTACAGAGAAAATATCCGCGCCAGTCCCGGGCCCGATCAATTTCGTAGGCATAAGTGTTGCGATTGAAAGCCTCGAGAATCTCGGGAGAGAGATTTTTCATCAATGGCGGCCAAGCGTGGAATTTATAGAACAGCATGTCCTTCTGGGTCAGGCCGTAGGCTTCCAGATCTTTACCCATGGTGAGCGGGTTGTCCGATCGAAGATAGATTTCCGGACGGGCGCTGAATTCGATGAACTCGGGCGCGTCGGGGTTGGAAATCATCCCACGCAATTCCGAGCGCAGCTGGTCCATCATATCGGGCGGGCAATCAACTTCGCTGAAAAAATAATCGTCAAAGAATTGCAATGTAAAACGGTTGAACGTGGTGAGGTCGAATAGCCGGTTGGCGTAGGCGCCGAGATAATACCCGCCCGGCTTCAGCAACTGCGACACATGGCGGTGCGCGGTGTCGGTGTCCTCAATATAGGAAACGACGCCGTTGGTAATTACCGCGTCCCACTCCTGATCCGCGTACCTTGCAATAGTATCAGGGTCAAGCAGGTCGCCGACTTCGAAGGTATCGAGCGGTAGGCCCTTTTGTTCGAGTTTCTTCTTAGCCTGGCTGATCATACCGGGCGACAAATCGAAACCCCGCACCTCCATTCCAGCCTCAATCAATTCCATGGCCGGATAGGCGGTCCCGCATCCGATGTCGAGCACGCGCTTGCAGCCAAGCTCCTGCAGGACTTGGCACACAAGCGTCGCGCGAAAGCGGTCACCGGCATAGCTCTCTGGCGTCGGAACAAAGGTTTCTTCGTCGTAGTAGTCACTGTGCTCGTTGTACCAATTGATGAGCGCTTCCTTGTTGTGCGGTTTGTCAGACATATTCGGCTCCGTCCTTTTTTATGCGCTGTCGCCGGGAAGAGGCTGCATTGCCGTCAATGGCGGACGTTCTAGGGGTGCAAATTCCAGGCTGATAAGCTTCCGCTCTTCAAATCGCTTGATGTAGCGGTGCACCTCATCGAACGGCAGATCGTGCTTATCGGCAATATCAGCAACGGTCATGGAGCCGTCGAAATACCGGAGCAGAAAATCCAATAACCGGCCCCATTTCTCATCGTCCGCAGTCAATCCTTTGTCAACCGCCGGATCATGGCGCTCGAAATACAGATCATATTCGGGATGGCTGAGGCAGATCAATCCGTTGAAATGACGGTGAATGGTGATGTTTTTCTCAAGTGCGGTTACAGAATTTTTCAACACCTCAAAAACCTCCATTACCATCGCTTCATCCATTAGATCCGGATTGTCGAGACTGGAATGGTATTCCGGGTAAGGAAAATCGGGCGTATCTGCACGTGTGATTTCAATCGTTGGAATCTCGTAACCCGGGGATTCCCATACAGTCTCGTCGTTTCCCGCACCTTGGCGCCATGGCGAAAACCTGTAAACTTTGGCAGTCTTTCGAACGGCACGTTGGATAATCCTGTCAAACGGTAGTCCACCAAGAAATGTTGACGTAACATTTAGCGTCGACACATTGCCGGGCATTTCCATGAAGATGCAGGCTGTCATGTTCTCGATTTCGGCTTGCTTCTTGCCCTTCAGGTAATGGACCGACCCCATGTGCTCGGGCCCGAGGATCAAGCGGTAAGAGTAGTAGGTATCCTGGTCCCGCAACCACTGAAACAAACGAACCAGCAGCGCATCGGCGCAAAACCCGTCGTTGGCCTGGGTCGGATGACAAGTGTTGGTATTGAACAGAATGGTTTTGTCGGAGCTGCCCTTGTGTTCGTACTCAGCGACTATCATTTCCCCCGGCTCTGTATGGGTGACAAGATCGACCTCATAGGTGCCGGGCTCAAAGGTGCTGTAGACGTCGTAGGGGACACAAAGTGCCCAATCCACGTTCCAATGCCGGATTTGCCAGATGCAGTGATAGACGTGGGCATCGGGTATGTCCGGGTTGCTAACCAGATGCGGCTTCAATTCTTCGAAATCCAGCTTGCCCTGAAACGAGCGTGACATGGATGCAACAGCCAAAGGATGGATGGTGCCGTCGAAGACCACCTTTCCATCACGTTTAATCAAGGCCTTCTCGACCCGCCAGTTGGGGGGAATGACCCAGCCGTTGTGGCTGTCGCCACTGGGAAAACGGTGCAGTACGAAAGGTAATTCACGTTGCAAGCGCTGGAACAGACCTTCGTTGTCATCGGCAACGATGTTGGTATTGAAACTGCACAACTCGCGGGTCAACGAAATGACGTCGTCGAAGAATCCTGCCACCGTATTGTATCCCATAGATGCCGCTCCGATCCCTGCGCAATACTATACGAACACCGTCATGCCTCAAGATTGAATGCTGCTGCAAGGCCTCGGCTATAGCGCGACCAAAAGGTTACTCTACCGGCGTGAAGTCGAAAGCCTCGGTGGCGAGGATGGCGTCGATGCCGCCCAACTCCTCAATGCGCTCGGCTTGATCAGCGAAAGCTTGTTCGTTGAGTTGGTCCGGATCGCCAATCTCGACTATCCGGCGGTGGCAATCCGCACGAACATCAACGTGGGTGTCTGAATTACCGAGATCGTTCTGCTCGTAAGGATCGGTTTCCAGATCAAACAGTTGCGGCGCGAAACCCGGGTAACAAACGTATTTCCACCGGCCATGGCGCAGCATGAAGAAGCCGGTGATGGCGCCGCCATCGTGGTACTCGCTGAACACTGCGCGGTCGGTATCCGGGGCGGCGGCGGTCTCGTAAAGTGAGCGGCCGGGAAGAGAACGGTCTTCGACGGTGAGTTCGACGCCAGCCGCCTCAAGAACAGTTTGATAGATATCGATTAGCGACACCGGTGTCTTGGAGACGCCAGCCGTCGCCCCGGCGCCGGAAACGATCATCGGGATGCCAACCGAGTCCTCATACATACACATCTTGGTCCAAAGGCCGTGATCACCGATCAGTTCGCCGTGATCTGCGGTATAAATCACCGCCGTTTCCTTGCCCTGGCCGGTGTCCTCCAGGGCGCCGAGAATTTGGCCGGCGAGATCGTCGACAAAGCTGCACAGACCGTAATAGGAGGCGCGACCGACCAAGCGTGTGTGGTCGTCGAAGTAATCATCGTAATCGTAGTATTTACGGAATGCCGCCAGCGCCGGATTGGAAAATTCCTTCTCATGCCCGGCGAAACGCGGCGGCGTGACTCGGTCCAGCGGATAGAGGTCGTAGAATTCCTTCGGGCAGGTCAGCGGGTAATGCGGCCGGACGAAGGAGACGAACAGCACCCAGGGTTTGTCGCGTTTAGCAGGCGCCTCTTCTTTCAGCCACTTAACCGCATGTTCACAGACCCGCCGGTCATAGTCGGTATAGCTGTCGTCGCCCGGACCAATTTCCTGCGCGAAGTGATCGGTATCAAACAAGTCCGACCGGTCGCGCAGCAGGCCGTATATGAACCCGACACCGTCGCGCACGTGCAGCGGCATGATCTCGCGGCTGAACCCGTTGTCGTCTTCCTGGCTGCGGTAGTGCAGCTTACCGATGGAGACCACCTCATGGCCCTCTTCCATGAGCCGGTGCCCCCAACCGGGCATTTGTCCAGCATAAGGCTGCGCATTGGACCAGCAGCGGGTTTGGAAAACATGCCGGCCCGTGGCAAAGGCAGCGCGGGCAGGGACACAGACCGGTGAGGGTGTATAGGCTTGCGTAAACCGTGTTCCGGACGCCGCCAGGCGGTCCAAGACCGGGGTCTGCACCACGTCGTGGCCATAGCAACCGAGCGCGCTCCTGGCGTGCTCGTCGGCCATGAAGATCAGGACATTCCTGGCGGACATCTTGCTACCGCTTTTCGTATTGCGCCGAGCCGAACAGATTCTTTCGGGTTTCCTCGTCCATATCCTTGGACGCGTCACGTTTCTCCTCGGCCAAAACCTCCATGCCACGTTGTACGGCGGGGCGTTCCCCAATGGCGTCGAGCCACCGTTTAACATTGGGGAAATCATTCTCGTCCTGGCCCTTGCGGGGCGGATTGAGACACCAGGGGTAACACGCCATGTCGGCGATGGAATAATCGCCGGCCAGGTACTCGGCCTCGCCGAGACGGTGGTCCATGACGCCGTAAAGCCGCCCGGCTTCATTGGTATAGCGGTCGACCGCATAGGCAATCTGTTCCGGCGCATAATGGCGGAAATGATGGGTTTGGCCGAATAGGGGGCCGATACCGCCCATTTGAAACATCACCCATTGAATGACCTTGTAGCGCTCGGCCATGGTACTGGGCATGAACTGGCCGGTCTTTTCCGCCAGATACATGAGCATGGCGCCGGACTCGAACAATGCATAGGGCTTTCCATCCGGGCCATCGGGATCAACCATGGCCGGCATCTTGTTGTTCGGGCTGATCTTCAGGAACTCGGGATCGAATTGATCGCCTTTTGAAATGTTGATGGGAATGACCCGGTAGGGCAGGTCGGTCTCTTCCAGCATGATGTGTATCTTGTGGCCGTTCGGCGTTGGCCAGGTATAGAGGTCGATCATTCCCGCTCCTTGTTGGTTTATCGTTGACGTCGGGCGCGATCATAGCACCGTAAATGTGGTTTGCGGCGTTCGCGCATAAAAAGATATGGTAACAATACCGTCAGTTGCCAACTTCGATCCGCCGGACGAGGAGACCAACCATGAGCAAGCCGCTGTTACACCTGGTTTTCGGGGGGGAAGTGGAAGATCCCCAGGGACTAGATTACGTCGATTGCGAGAACCTGGATATCGTCGGCATCTATCCCAACTATGCCAAGGCTATGGATGCCTGGCGCGGCGCCAGCCAGGCGCGTGTGGACGAAGCCTCGACCAAATATGTAATTGTCCATATGCACCGGTTGATGGACCCGGAGCACGAAGACGACCACGAACACTAAAAACGGCAGGGTTACATTGAAAAATCCGGCTGAACTCCGTCGGCGCTCCGTTCTGCGGGGTGGACTTCTCGGCGCCGGCGTGTTGGCCGCCGGTCCGGTCCTGTGGTCACTGCCGGGGCATGCTGCCGGCGGTGACTTTCACCACCTTGGATCATTATCCACACCTGATGCCAACGGCCTGCGACTGCCCAACGGGTTTACATCGCGCATCGTCGCCCGCTCCGGCCATGCCCCTGTCAACGGCGACCAGTACCTTTGGCATGGCGCGCCCGACGGTGGCGCCGTTTTCGAAATTGCCGATGGGGGATGGATTTACGTCTCCAACAGCGAGCTTAATCGAAGCCGCGGCGGCGTCGGCGCACTCCGGTTCGATGCGGACGGAATGGTCATCAACGCTTACCCGATCCTGAGCGGTACAATGCGCAACTGTGCCGGTGGAGGAATGCCTTGGGGTACGTGGTTGTCGTGCGAAGAAATCGCAAAAGGTTTGGTTTGGGAGTGCGATCCTTTTGGTCGCGAGCCCGCCGTGGCTTTGCCGGCGCTTGGCCGCTTCAAGCATGAGGCAGTCGCCTTTAATCCCGCTACCGGGCAACTCTATCTGACCGAAGACGAGAAAACCGGCTTGTTTTACCGGTTCACGCCGGACCGCATCGGCTCGGATGGGCGCCCGGACCTGTCGTCCGGCCGGCTCGAGGCCGCCGAGGTACTCGATTCCGAATCCCGTGAGGTTGTCTGGCATGAAATTGCCGACCCCGCGGCAGCCGAATTGCCGACCCGCAAACAGACTCACGGCAAGGCGACCGTCTTCAACCGGGGCGAGGGAATTTGCCACCACCGAGGTAACATCTATTTCACCACCACCGGCGACAACAGGGTCTGGCGCTACGATCCGTCCGCCCGGCGAGTGGGTGTTATCTACGATGCCGGTGAGCATGCACAACCGCTGTTGAGCGGCGTCGATAACGTCACCGCCTCGGACAGCGGCGGTATTCTGGTCGCTGAAGACGGAGGCCGGATGCGCATCGTCGCCGTCGGCGAAGACGGCAAGGCCACCCCCATCATCCAGGTTGTTGGACATGATTTCTCGGAGGTCACGGGACCGGCGTTCAGCTCTGACGGAAAACGCCTCTATTTCAGTTCGCAACGAGGCAGCACCGGCGAATCCCGGGATGGTATCACCTTTGAGGTCGCCGGCCCGTTTCCTGTTTAACCTTGGAAATTATGCCGGTTCGTCGTCGTCCAGCCGTTTGCCCGTCAAATCCGCCTCGTAACGGCCTGTTTCCGCTTCGTCACGCCGCTTTTGACCTTTCGTCCGCCCAAATTTGGCGCGATTTCCCTCAGCCGAGCGTTCCTTCTCGGTCCGCTGCTGCTTTTTGCGGAATTGTTTCAGATTGACGATCTCGGCGGACAAGTCGGACTCCCTCATGAACAGAGGGTAACGATAATAAAAATAACTCTCTCTGTGAAGAAGGGCGCCCAAACAATTACGTGAACGGGTTAGCTGCCCAATAGGCTGGTAATAGCCGCAAAGACCTCATCAAACATGGCCTCGGTCAGGCGGCCCGTGTTGGTGTTATAGCGCGAGCAGTGATAGCTATCGGCCAGGATCAGGCCGCCGCTAAGCCTGTGCTGCGCATTGTGGCCGAATTTGTAGGCGCTTTTGCGCTCGCCCAATGTCGCCAGGACGGCTCCGTGGGCCAAACCGCCAAGCGCCAGGATTACGCGCAAATTCTTCATGGCGGCAATTTCGCGCTCCAGGAATGGCCGGCAGGCGCTGACCTCGGCGCCAACTGGCTTATTTTCCGGCGGCACGCAGCGGACGGCGTTGGTGATACGGCAATTGACCAGCCGCAAGCCATCATCGGCTCTGGCATCATACGCACCCGCCGAGTAACTGAATTTGGAAATTGTTTTGTAGAGCAGGTCGCCGGCGAAATCACCGGTGAATGGCCGACCCGTACAATTTGCTCCGCGCAGCCCCGGAGCCAGGCCGACGATAAGCAGCGGCGCATCCAGATCGCCAAATGAGGCAACCGGCGCATTATGCCAATCCGCATGGTGCTCGCGGTTCCGGTTCCTGAATTCCACTAACCTAGGGCAAAGAGAGCAGTCTCGGCCGGGATTCAATTCTGTTTGAATGGGGGGCAAGCTGCCAGTGCCTAAAGACGTTAAGCGATTTCAATCTGCTCTTCAAATTCGGGCAGTGGGTCGTCACCCTCGCCATCAGAATTCTGACGGTGGGAACCCCGCTCAACAGCCTGTTGCAAGTCTCGCAACTCAATATAGGCATCCGCCTGGCGGCGCAGTTCGTCAGCAATCATCGGTGGCTGTGACTTCATCGTGCTGACCACGGTCACGCGCACACCCTTGGCCTGAACGTATTCGACCAAGCGGCGGAAATCACCGTCGCCGGAAAACAGAAATACGTGATCCAAATGATCCGACAGGTCTATGACATCGACAGCCAGTTCGATATCCATATTTCCCTTGATTTTGCGCCGGCCGGCCGTATCGGTGAATTCCTTGGTCGGTTTGGTGACCATGGTATAGCCGTTATAGTCCAACCAATCGACCAAAGGCCGGATTGGCGAATACTCCTGGTCCTCAATCAAAGCGGTATAGTAATAGGCGCGTACAACGCGGCCGTTTTCAGAGAATTTTTCGAGCAGCCGCTTGTAATCAATATCGAAACCCAAGGAACGGGCGGCAGCGTAAAGATTGGATCCATCAATGAAAAGGGCAACACGTTCGTCAGGATGAATGATCATTTTTAAATACCTTCGTTCAAAATCACGCCCGACGGAAACTCAGGCGAAAGGCGCGTATAGCCAATAAAAGTACGTATATATACGTTGCCGTCAGAGAGGTTCTTCCCACCGGCCAAATAATCAATGAATTATACATAGGTGCGGCCTGAGCGGGAACAAGAGATGGTGAAGGAATGAATTTGTGATTTTCATCGGTATCGGCGCAAATTTGCCTAGCGATGTGTATGGACCGCCGCGCGCGGCGTGCGGTGCGGCGCTGTGCCTCCTCGAACAATGGCAGGTCAGGATCGTCTCCCGGTCGCGTTGGCTGACCACGGCGCCTGTTCCCGCCATGGACCAACCCTGGTATGTAAACGGCGTCGTCCACGTCAGCACCGATCTGCCTCCGCAGGCGTTAATGGAGACCTTACTCGGCATTGAAACCAGTCTTGGCCGACGGCGCGGGGAAAAAAATGCGTCCCGGGTCCTGGACCTGGACATCGTCGCCTACGATGATTTGGTCATGCAACCGGATCCCGGCTCGGACACAGGGATTGTCATTCCTCACCCCCGCATGACCGAGCGCGCATTCGTCCTGCGGCCCCTGGCTGAGCTTTCTCCTGAATGGCGCCATCCGGCCACGCGGCAAACCGTTTCTGAATTGTTGGCGGAACTGCCGACGGATCAAGAAACCCAAATAATGGCAGACGCCGATGGCCGTTTTGGCACCGAATGGCACGACAAATCGAATGATTCTGAGAGTTGAAAAATGCTTGAATCCGGGAGTTCCCAACCCTCAATTGTCTTGCCTTATGCTGCCCTGCACCATATATAAACCACGGTTCCCATTGAATTTCATGTCTCGGAGATTGCCGGATGGCTCGCGTTACCGTCGAAGATTGCGTCACCAAGGTTCCCAACCGATTTCAGCTGGTCATGCTCGCCTCACAGCGTGCCCGGAACATTTCCGCCGGTGCATCGCTAACCGTTGAGCGAGACAACGACAAAAATCCGGTCATCGCGCTTCGCGAAATCGCCGACGACACCGTTGGCCTTGACGAACTTGAGGAATCACTCATTACCGGCCTGCAACGCCACGTCGAGATGGATGAACCCGAAGAAGACGACGTTGATCTTCTGGCTATCCAGCAGGAGTTGGACCAGGGCGCCGGCGAGAGTGACTCACCAGTTGTCGTTATCGACGGCTCGTTCGAAGACTCCGATGACGCCGCTGCCGCGGATATTGCCGGCGACATTATGCCCGCCGAAGACACGAAAGCCGGCGACGGTGAGGCCGCAGACGACAAGAGCTAAGTATGGAGAGGCGATCCTGCCCTTATTGGATGGAACGCCTCATTCCCCATCGCAATAGGCGTGAGCGCAGCGAGCGACATTCACTGATCCGTGGTGCCGCGCCATGATCAGGCAATTTGAGCTCGTCGAGCGGGTCAAGGCCTACGATCCAGGCGCCGATGAGGATGCGCTTAACCGCGGCTATGTCTTCGCCATGAAGGCCCACGGCTCGCAGAAAAGAGCATCCGGCGATCCCTATTTCTCGCATCCCTTGGAAGTCGCCGGTATCCTGACCCGCTACAAGGTCGACAGCGCCTCCATCGTCACCGCGCTGTTGCACGACACCATCGAGGATACCGATACCAAGCTGGAGGATATCCAAGATCAATTCGGCGAAGAGGTCGGTCGTCTGGTTGACGGCGTCACCAAACTAACCCGGATCGAATTCCAGTCCGACCAGGCCCAACAAGCGGAGAACTTCCGCAAATTGGTCCTGGCCATGTCCGAGGACATCCGGGTGCTGCTGGTAAAACTCGCCGACCGCCTCCACAACATGCGGACAATTCAGTACATATCGAAGCCGGAAAAGCGCCGACGCATCGCCATGGAGACGATGGATATCTATGCGCCGCTGGCCGAGCGTATCGGCATGCAGAAAATGAAGACCGAATTGGAGGATTTGTCGTTCGGCGAGATCAATCCCGACGCCCGAAAATCCATCCTCAAACGGTTCGAATTTCTGCGTGACCAGGGCGAGGGCGTCATCGGGAAGGTGATTGCCGAACTGTCCCGGGTCCTCGCCGATAATGGCATTGACGCGGAAATTCACAGCCGGGAAAAAACGCCGTATTCCGTGTGGCGTAAGATGCAGCGAAATGACATCGGCTTTGAGCAGCTTTCCGACATCATGGCGTTCCGTGTTGTCGTCGGCAGCACCGAGGAATGCTACCGAACCCTTGGTATCGCCCACGGCGCCTATCCCGTCGTTCCGAGCCGATTCAAGGACTACATCTCGACACCAAAACCGAACGGCTATCAATCCTTGCATACGGGGATTTTCGGCCCGGAGCAGCAGCGCATCGAATTGCAAATCCGAACTCGGGAAATGCACGAAATCGCCGAGCACGGCGTTGCCGCCCATTGGAACTATAAGCAGGGTGGCGTCGATAAGGAGCGCCCGGAGTATCATTGGCTGCGCGAGCTACTCGATATTCTCGAGCACGCCGCCGGACCCGAGGAGTTTCTCGAGCATACCAAGCTGGAAATGTTTGACGATCAAGTGTTCAGCTTCACGCCCCGCGGAGACCTGATTAACCTGCCGCGCGGCGCCACGCCGATCGATTTCGCCTACAAGGTTCACTCCGAAGTCGGTGACCGCTGCGTCGGAGCCAAAATCAATGGCCGCATGATGCCCTTGCGCAGTGAACTTCGGAACGGTGATCAGGTCGAGATAATTACCTCGAAAGCGCAAACGCCTTCGCCAACCTGGGACAAATTTGTCGTCACCGGCAAGGCCCGTTCGCGCATCCGCCGCTTCGTGCGCATGCAGGAGCGCAGCCAATATGAACAGTTGGGCCGTTCGATCTTGCAACGCGCGTTCCGAGACGAAGGCTACGAGTACACCAAGAAGGCATTGCTCGACGTCCTTGATGTGTTCAACCAGCCGAGCCCCGAGGATCTTTGTTCGCAAGTCGGCGCCGGCCACCTGACGGGCCGCGAAGTGGTCGAGGCCGTTTTCCCGGGGATTAAGAAAAAGCGTGAGGACGAAAACATCGTTCCCATTTCCCAGGCTCAGAAAAAGCAGGCAAAAGATAAGGGTGCCGAAGACGGAATTTCGATCAAGGGCCTGATTCCGGGGATGGCCATGCATTACGCGTCGTGTTGCCACCCGCTTCCCGGCGACCGCATCGTCGGCATCGTCACCACGGGAAAGGGTGTTACCATTCACACTATTGATTGCGACACCCTGGAGCCGTACAGCGACATGCCCGAGCGCTGGCTCGACGTGTCGTGGCAAATGGATGGCGAAATCCCCAACATTCACGTTGGCCGGGTTCATCTCACGGTCCTTAATGTACCGGGGAGCCTAGGCGATCTCTCGACCGTCATCGCCAAGAACGAGGGCAACATTTCCAACCTCAAGATTACCAACCGGTCCACGGATTTCTTCGATATGTTGATTGATGTGGAAGTCCGCGACGTCAAGCATCTGACCGACGTCATCGCGGCGCTCAGGGCGACACCGGCAATCAATTCCGTCGAGCGGGCGAAGGGCTAGAACACGGCCAGCAACGCCTTGGTATATAGTCATTAACCATCAATCGCGTATAGTTAGCCCATGTTCGACCGACGACAGACTCCGAATTGGGGAAACAAACTGCTGGGCTTTTTCTGGCCGGCCATGGGCTGGCGCCGGACGGTCACCTATATGTTTCACCGGATATCCCGGTTGCAGGGAACGTCTTATGCCATCGCCGGCGGATTTGCCTGTGGCGCCGCGGCCTCCTTTACGCCGTTTGTCGGCCTTCATTTCATCCTCGGCGCCATCCTGGCCTGGATCATCCGCTGCAATATTATCGCTTCCGCCATTGGCACCGCCGTCGGTAATCCCTGGACCTTTCCGTTTATCTGGACTTGGCTGTTCGAACTCGGCCGCTGGATGGGAGCCGGGTCCGACGTTGACGGTGTCGAGGCCCTTGAAGTCAGCGCCATTTTCGGAAATGTCCTGGAATCCATGTTGAATGGTGACATGAGCGCCATGGTTACAGCGGCGGGGCCGGTGTTTTGGCCCATGCTTCTGGCCAGTGTGCCGACCAGCGTCGCCGTATGGTTTGCCTTTTACATCCCGCTAAAATCGGCTATCGAACGCTGCAATAAACGGACTTTGGAACGGCGTTCGCGCCGCAGCCGGACCGTAAAGGAGAACGGAATATGACTGGATATTTGCGCCTCGGAGTCAACATCGATCACGTGGCGACGATCCGCAACGCGCGCGGCGGCGGCCATCCCGATCCTGTGCAAGCGGCGAAGTTGGCCGAGGCCGCCGGCGCTGATGGCATCACCGCGCATTTGCGCGAGGACCGGCGCCATATCTCCGACGACGATATCACCCGCTTGACCAATGAGTTGACCGTTCCCCTCAATCTAGAGATCGCGGCGACCGACGAGATGTTGGAAATTGCGCTCCGCCACAATCCGCACGCCGCCTGCCTGGTCCCCGAAAAGCGCGAGGAGGTGACTACCGAAGGCGGATTGGATGTGGTCGGCGGCCACAATCACTTGGCGTCCTACATCCGCGCCTTGAACGAATCCGGATCGCGCGTGTCGCTGTTCATTGACCCCGAGCCGGAGCAAATCGCCGCCGCCGCCGACAGCGGCGCCGCCGTCGTCGAACTTCATGTCGGCGCCTATTGCGAGGCCCGGCAGGTCAACCGCAGCCGTGAGTTCGACCGCCTGTTGTTGGCGACGGAAAAGGTCAACGAAGTCGGTCTCGAATGCCACGCCGGCCACGGACTGACGTACGATACCGTCGGCCCGGTGGCGGCAATTCCCAACGTCGTCGAGTTGAATATCGGTCATTTCCTCATCGGCGAAGCCATCTTCGACGGCCTGGAAAGCAGCATCAAACGAATGCGCGAACTGATGGACAAGGCCCGTGCAGCCCCGGACAGCGTGCGGTCTGCTTGAGCATGATACTCGGCGTCGGTATTGATCTCTGCGACATTCGCCGCGTTGAAAAATCGCTCGAGCGGTTCGGCGGCCGGTTCACGGCCCGGCTATATTCCGAAAGCGAGCGCGAGAAGGCCGAACGGCGAGTCCACCCGGCCAGTTCCTACGCCCAGGGCTTCGCGGCCAAGGAAGCTTGCGCCAAGGCGCTCGGCACCGGCTTTCGCCAGGGTGTTTTCTGGCGCGATATGGTGGTCGCCAACCATCCCTCGGGGCAGCCCTATATGGTCCTCAGCGGCGGTGCGCGCAAACGGCTCGACGCATTGACTCCGCCGGGCATGGAGCCAAGGATCGACGTTTCGCAAAGCGACGAGTATCCCATGGCCAATGCGGTGGTCATTATCTCAGCCGTCTCGCCGCCGCAATCGGATGCGTCTTGACAGTTCCCCCCCGCGCTGGCTTGATCTGCCGTCACGGCGCGCAAATTAATAAAAACATCAGTTATTTCATCGAGTTAAGAAGAATCGGCTATGAGCGAAAATAAACACGGAGATTTTGACGAGGATCAGCTCGTGGGTTCGCTCAATGACGGTGCCTTGGACGATCTGGTGGGCCCGGATGTCGATGAAGCCACGGAAGAGGCCATTGACGAGGCCGCCATTGATCCCCTCGACGAAGCGGTGGAAAAGCCCGAGGGCATCGGTGACACCCTAAAGACGGTTTTCTACGCCATCCTGATCGCGCTTGCTGTCCGCACGGTCGCCTATGAGCCGTTCAACATCCCGTCCGGTTCCATGATCCCGACACTGCTAATCGGCGATTACCTGTTCGTCTCCAAGTTCTCCTACGGTTACAGCCGTTATTCCCTGCCGCTGGGCCTGCCGCTGATACCCGGCCGCATCTTCGCCGACGAGCCGGAACGCGGCGACGTGGCGGTTTTCAAGCTGCCCACCGACAATGCCACCGACTACATCAAACGCATCGTCGGGCTTCCCGGCGACATCATCCAAGTCCGGAACGGCGTCCTGCACATCAACGAAAAGCCGGTCGGGCGAGAGCGTTTGGTCGACTACCGGTTCCAGAACTATACCGGCAATTTCATGGCCATTCCCCATTACATGGAGACCCTACCGGGCGGCCGCAGCCATCCGATCCTGGAGACCGACGGCGACATCGGCTCACTGGACAACACGCCGGCCTTTCACGTCCCGGAGGGGCATTATTTCGCCATGGGCGACAACCGCGACAATTCCTCCGACAGCCGCGTGTTCGGGTTCATTCCAGCGCAAAATCTGGTTGGCCGCGCCGAATTCCTGTTCCTGTCCACCAACGGCGCGCTGTGGGAGTTTTGGAAGTGGGGCGATACCATCCGTTTCGAGCGCATCTTCACAGGCATTGAATGAGTGCCGGCCGACAGCAAACGGACGCAATTAAATCGGCGACCGATCCCGCCGGCCTTGAACACCGGCTCGGCCACCAGTTCACCGACCCCGGCCTGCTGAAACGCGCCCTTACCCACGCCAGTGCCACGCCGGAACGCATTCAATCCAATGAACGGTTGGAATTTCTCGGCGACCGCGTCCTCGGCCTGGTGATCGCCGAGATGCTGTGTGCGGCCTTTCCCGGCGAGGAGGAGGGCGATCTCGGTTACCGCTTCTCGGCCCTGGCGCGGCGCGAAAGCCTGGCCCGGGTCGCCGATGACATCGACTTGGCCCAATACATTGAAATGTCCACTAGTGAGCGCGAAATGGGTGGGGCCGACAAAGACAGCGTTGCCGCCAACACCTGCGAGGCGGTAATCGGCGCGCTCTATCTGGACGGCGGCCTCGACGCCGCGGCGCATTTCATCTCCGAGCACTGGCGACCGCTGATGGATGAGGACCCAAACCCGCCCAAGGACGCCAAGACGGTGTTGCAGGAATGGGCGCAGGGCGAAGGGCTGCCGCTGCCGAGCTATCATGTCGCCGGCCGCGAAGGTCCCGACCATGCGCCGGTGTTTACCATCTCTGTCACGGTCGAAGGCCGCCCGCCGGAGAAAGGAACCGGCGCGTCAAAACGCGAGGCGGAACAGGCCGCCGCGGAAGCGTTGCTGTCACGGTTGCAAACAAGCGATGACTGAAGCTCAAACACGGGCCGGATTTGTCGCCATCGTCGGCGCGCCTAATGTGGGAAAATCGACCCTGCTCAACCGGCTGGTCGGGGCCAAGGTCTCCATCGTCTCGCCCAAGGTGCAGACCACCCGCTCGCGTGTCCTCGGCATTTGCATCGAAGGATCTTCGCAAGTCGTGTTCATCGACACGCCGGGCATCTTCACACCGAAACGCCGCCTGGATCGGGCCATGGTGGCGGCGGCCTGGGGTGGCGCCGGGGACGCCGACGACGTGCTTTTGCTGGTCGATGCCAAGCGCGGCCTGGATGCGGACACGCAAGGCATCGTCAAACGGCTGAAGCAATCCGAACGCACCGTGATCCTGGCCCTCAACAAAGTCGACCTGGTCAAAAAACCCTCGCTCCTGGCCCTGGCCACCGAACTCAACGAGACCGGCATCTTTTCCGAGACCTTCATGATTTCCGCCGAGAAAGGCGAGGGCTGCGATGAGCTAATGGAGCACCTGGCCGGGCGCATGGCTGCGGGCCCGTGGCTGTTCCCCGAGGACCAGATTTCCGATATGCCGGGCCGCCTGCTGGCCGCCGAGATCACCCGCGAAAAGCTGTACCTGCAGCTTCACCAGGAACTGCCCTACGCCACCTCAGTGGACACCGAAGGCTGGCAGGAAAAGAAAGACGGCAGCGTCAAGATCGATCAAGTGATTTATGTCGAGCGCGCCACGCAGAAAGCCATCGTGCTCGGCAACAAGGGAAAACGCATCAAGGCCATCGGCGAGGCCTCGCGCAAGGAGTTGGAGGTCCTGCTGGAGCGGCGCGTCCACCTGTTCCTGTTCGTTAAAGTGCGCGAAAAATGGGGCGACGACCCGGATCGTTATCGGGATTTGGGTCTGGATTTCGATGCGTGAGGCGGTGTTGGAAGATTTTTTCCCACTCCTGAAACACCATCATATGCAAACCCCCTGCTTATCCCCAGGTTCCACAGGGGTGTGGATCGAATAGGGGTATCGGGGCGGAAAACCGGCTGCTAGATTTCACATGGATCGAACGCAGTGAAGTTGGTTCGCAAGGATTAGCGGAGCGGTTCAATCTAAATCAGAATTCCCAGGGACCCCTCGGGGTATGAAGGAATGAAGATTGGGAAGCGGCTCAACCGGGCAACCGGTAGAGCCGTTTCTTTTTGCGCGGGTTACGTATTGTCAGGCGGGTTAGCCGCGTTCGATGGCGGCCAGATGTTTGGCGAATTCCGGATCGGCCATCAGCGTCTTGCAGCGCTCGAAGCGGCCGACGGCGTAGGCCCAGAAATCTTCGACGGGGTTGTCGTTGGCGTGCTGGATCAGCCCCCACAGCGTCCACAGCAGGTCGCACATGGCCTTGTAGATGACCATGCGGCCGTAAACGGCTGCGGGCGGCTCGCCGCCACAATAGGCCAGCATCATCTCGCGGTCCTGTTCGAGATCGAACCCGGCCTCGACGGACAGATCGCCCAGATCCCAGAGCGGGTCGTTCATGCCCGAATATTCCCAATCAACAACCCACATGCGCTCGCCGTCATCGAGGAAATTCTCACACAGTGGATCGCAATGGCATGGCGCCAACTCACCCGGATGCTTGTCCAACGCCGCGCGCACGGTTTCGGCCTCCTTGACCACATCGTGATAGCCGTCGGGAAGGCTGGCGCCCAGGCCGTCGAGCACCTTGAGGTATTCGTCGATCATCGCGAACAGCTCGAAGCGGAACTCGAACGGCTCGGGGTGGCTGTGCATTTGCTTAAGCACTGCGGCGGCGCGGGTCGGCGCGCCGGGCGTCACCGGGAAGGTGTCGGGCGTCATGGTGGCGCAACCGCCCAAGAACTGCAGCAGCATCAGGCCGTCACTTTCGTCGAAGAACAACACCTCGGGACCGACGTTGGCGTCGGCTGCAACCTTGGTGTTATGACCCTCGACCTTGCGATCGATATATTCCTCGGTGCCGTCACCGGCGAGGCGGAGCGCGTAGGTTCCGTCCGGGGTTTCGAGCCGGTAGACCAGATTGGTCAGGCCGCCCAGACGCTCGACCGAGATGTCGTCCCTGGCCATGCCGGCCAGCACCGGTATGCGCTCAATTGCCGCATCAACTTTATCCACTTGCCGCCTCCCATAGCGATTTGTGTGTCTTGGCCCGGAGGCCGCGAGAAACAGTAACATTCGCCGTCCTTTCCGGTAAACTCCGGGCATGGAATGGAATGACGACGGCATTGTCCTCTCGGCCCGAAAGCACGGTGAAAGCTCGGCCATCGTCACCCTATTGACCCGCGACCACGGCCGCCACGCCGGTTTGGTGCGCGGCGGCAGCGGGCGGCGGGCGCGGGGTATTTACCAACCGGGCAACCGGTTAACGGCGCGGTGGTCGGCGCGGCTGGCTGAACACCTCGGCACGCTGGGCTGTGAGTTGACCGAGTCGGTGGCGGCGACATTGATGAGCGATCCGCTGAAGCTGGCCGGCCTCAGCGCCGCCTGCGCCGTGGCCGAGACCTCATTACCTGAACGTGAACCCCATGCGCCGGTGTTCGAAGGGTTGGCGGCCTTGTTGGGTGCGTTTCATGAGACCGGCTGGCCGTCGGCTTACGTGAAATGGGAATTGGGTTTGCTCAAGGAATTGGGGTTCGGCCTCGACCTCAGCGCCTGCGCCGCCACAGGAGTGACCGAGGATTTGACCTACGTGTCACCGAAATCAGCCCGCGCCGTCTCGACCGAGGCGGCGGAACCATACAAGAAGTCCTTGCTGGTGTTGCCTGCGTTCTTGCTCATAGCGGGTGCGGCGGGGGAGCCTGGCGAGGTCGCCGACGGCCTCACATTGACCGGGCATTTCCTCGAGCGCCATGTCTACGGCCATCAATCGCACCAGCTTCCCCCGGCCCGCCAGCGATTATTTGAGCGCTTAAAGCGGCAATTATCCACAAAGCAAGAATAACGACTGATTGACGATTTGCGTTAATGAGCTACTATATTTAGTAGTTTCGTTGCTTTTTATCTGTGGACCCGAAGATGGCAAAACCCGCGCCGAGCGGCGATATTCTCGATACCCGGCTCGCCGATGCGCTCAGCGAGCGTTACCTGTCCTATGCGCTCTCGACCATCATGTCGCGCTCGCTGCCGGACGTGCGCGATGGGCTCAAGCCGGTCCACCGGCGCCTGCTTTACGCCATGCATCAACTGAAATTGGACCCGGAAACCGGTTTCAAGAAATGCGCCCGGGTGGTCGGCGACGTGATGGGTAAGTTCCACCCGCACGGCGACACGGCGATCTACGACGCCATGGTCCGCATGTCACAGGATTTCGCCCAGCGCTACCCGCTTGTCGACGGCCAGGGCAATTTCGGCAATATCGACGGTGATAACGCTGCCGCCATGCGCTACACCGAGGCGCGCATGACCGACGTAGCTACGGCGCTGTTGGACGGCATCAACCAGGACACAGTCGATTTCCGCGACACCTACGACGGCGAGGAAGAGGAGCCAGTGGTATTGCCGGCCCGGCTGCCCAATCTGCTGGCTAACGGCGCCACCGGTATCGCCGTCGGCATGGCGACCAACATTCCGCCGCATAACGTGGCCGAACTCTGCGCCGCGCTGCTGCACCTGATCAAGTTTCCCAACGCCGGCTTCGACAAACTGGTCGAATTCATTCCCGGCCCGGACTTCCCGACCGGCGGTGTCCTGGCCGAGCCCCGTGACGCCATCGTCGAGGCCTATCGCACGGGACGCGGCAGCTTCCGCATCCGGGCCAAGTGGGAGGAGGAAAAGTTATCGCGCGGCGTCTATCAGGTGGTGATCACGGAAATTCCCTACCAGGTCCAGAAATCGCGCTTGATCGAGCGCATCGCCGATCTGCTGAACGAACGGAAACTCCCGCTGCTGGCCGATATCAGGGACGAATCGACGGATCAGGTCCGCATTGTCCTGGAGCCGAGAAACCGCGGCGTCGATTCAGAATTACTCATGGAGCATCTGTTCCGCCAGTGTGACCTGGAGACACGCTTCGGGCTCAATATGAACGTGCTCGACGCTGACAATACGCCCAAGGTCATGAACCTGCGCGAGGCTTTGTTGGCGTTCCTCAATCACCGCATGGAGGTTCTCGAGCGGCGTAGCCGATACCGCCTGGCCAAGATCGACAGCAGGCTGGAAATCCTCGGCGGGCTGCTGGTGGCGTATTTGAACCTGGACGAAGTGATTCGCATTGTCCGCGAGGAGGACGAGCCCAAGGCGGCCATGATCAAGGCCTTCGATCTCACTGAGGTCCAGGCCGACGCCATTCTCAATATGCGCCTGCGCCAATTGCGCAAGTTGGAAGAGGTAGAGATCAAGAGCGAGCACAAGGCCTTGGGCGTGGAGCGCAAAGATCTGAACGCGCTGCTCAAGGACGAGAAAAGGCGTTGGAAGGTGATCAGCTCTGAGATCACCGAAATCAAGAAGCAGTTTGGCCCCAAAACGCCTCTCGGCAAGCGCCGGACCGAAATCGGAATCCCGCCGAGCGCCGTGGTGGTTCCCCTGGAAGCAATGATCGAGAAGGAGCCGATTACCGTCGTCGCTTCGGAGAAAGGCTGGATCCGTGCGGTCAAGGGACACGTCGAGGACACCGGCGACATGAAATACAAGGAAGGCGACAGCGGCAAGTTCGCCTTCCACGCCGAAACCACCGACAAGCTAATCATCTTCGCCACCAATGGCCGGTTCTATACCCTCGGCTGCGACAAGCTGCCGGGCGGACGCGGTCACGGCGAACCGCTGCGCCTGATGATCGACCTGACAAATGGCCACGACGTCGTAAACATGTTCGTCTATCAGCCGGGCCGCCGGTTGATCGTGGCGTCGGAGACCGGTCGCGGATTTATCGTTGAGGAAGACGAGGTCACGGCGCAAACCAAGAACGGCAAGCAGGTACTCAAACTAGGCGAAGGCGAAGAGGCCGTCGCTTGCGCCTTCGTTGGCGAGAACCACGACGCCATCGCCGTGCTCGGCACCAAACGGAAGCTGTTGATTTTCACCCTGGCCGATCTGCCGGTTATGGCGAGGGGCCGGGGCGTCATTCTACAACGCTACGCCAAAGGCGGACTTGCCGATGTTACGACACTGAACCTAAAGGAAGGTTTGACCTGGCGGTCCGGCAACGGCTGGCGCACGGATCCCGATATCAAGAACTGGATCGGCAAGCGTGCCCAGGCGGGCCTACTGCCACCGAAAGGATTTTCGCGGGCCAACCGGTTTACTTGATGGCCGTCGCCTGCTAGGAAACTTAGATACAGTTTGCTTATGGAGAGACATCGTGATGAGCAATCCGAGCGCCGCGCAAACGACCTTGATATCTGCCCTATGGCCGAAAAGCGAAGCATCGGGCGCCATTCGTTTTGCTGCCATCGCCATCATCGGCAGCCTGCTAATCGCCATCTCATCGAAGATACAGGTGCCGTTCTACCCCGTTCCCATGACCATGCAGACCTTCGTTATCTTGTCGCTGGGCATGACCTGCGGCTGGCGACTTGCCGGCGCCGCGGTCCTGCTTTACCTGGCCGAAGGTGCGGCCGGCCTGCCGGTATTCGCCGGCACCCCGGAGAAGGGCATTGGACTGGCCTATATGATGGGCGGCACCGGCGGCTACCTGATCGGCTACGTGCTGGCGGCGGGCGCCTGCGGCTGGCTGGCGGAGCGGGGTTGGGACCGTAATATCTTCACCACGGCCATGGCCATGGCGCTGGGCAATGCACTTATTTATGTCCCGGGACTGCTCTGGCTCGGCATCCTCTATGGCTGGGACAAGCCGATCCTGGAGTGGGGGCTAACGCCCTTTATCCTCGGCGATATGACCAAGTTGGTCCTGGCTGCAGTCATCTTGCCGCTGGCCTGGGTATTGATCGGCAAATCGAAGTCCTAAAGCCGCCTAGGCCACGTCGAACCGCACCCAACCTTTTATCGTCTTGGATTCAAGCGGCTGAAACCGGCCTTTGTAGGACATTTTGGCACATTCGTTGATCA